>Ga0209536_100002604_pt1 | contig 29386 bp, 31 predicted proteins | sample DeeMarSeWOR28_12_FD_187461 | JGI IMG/M metagenome (GOLD analysis project Ga0209536, IMG submission 187461) | Marine sediment microbial communities from White Oak River estuary, North Carolina - WOR-2-8_12 (SPAdes) (version 2) | ecosystem: Environmental > Aquatic > Marine > Intertidal zone >...
CCTTTTAGAACCTAATCGGGAGGATACGGTGGCAAAAAGATCCCTTATTATAAAAGCTCAGAGAAAACCGAAATTTTCCACGCGTCAATATAATAGGTGTCCCATTTGCGGGAGGCCAAGGGCCTTCTTAAGGAAGTTCGGCCTTTGCCGTATATGTTTTCGGACCATGGCTTTGAGGGGAGAAATACCAGGCGTAATTAAGTCGAGCTGGTAAAAGGAATTCCCAGACCCAGCGTTTGCGGGAAGTAGAAACAGTACAATTTATATCAGGTGGTTTTATGATGGTATTACTGATCTCGATCAGAAGGAATTATCAGCAGAGGAGCAAAACAGATGGCAATGACTGATCCCATTGGCGATATGCTCACCAGGATGAGAAACGCAATGATGGCATCCTACGACACCGTGGATATTCCCGGTTCCAAACTGAAAATGAATATCGCCAAGGTTTTGAAATCAGAAGGTTTTATTAAAAACTATAGAATTGTGAGTGAGGGGACCAGAGGGAGCATAAGGATTTTTCTGAAATATGACGAGAAAGGAGTTCCCGTCATCGGTGGCCTCAAGAGAGTGAGCAAGCCCAGTCGCCGGTTTTACACCAAGAGCGATAAGATCCCCAAGGTCTTGGGGGGATTGGGCGTTAACATCCTTTCCACATCAAAAGGCGTCATGACGGATAGGGAGGCCAGAAAAGCGGGTATTGGCGGAGAAGTTCTCTGTGCTGTTTGGTAGTTCAGGACGCTGGTTTCATCGTAGAACAGATCCCAAGATGATTTTGCGACAGGAGGCGAGGGATGTCACGGGTAGGCCAAAAGCCTATATCTCTACCGCAAGAAGTTAAAATAGACTTGAAGGGCGATCTTTTGACTGTCAAGGGACCAAAGGGTGAACTCAGACGCAAGATCCATCCCAAGGTCAATATCCTTACCGGGAACGATCAGATAATCGTCTCAATAAAGGACGGGAACAAGGGATCCAGGGCCCTCCATGGACTGTTTCGGGCTCTGGTGGCCAACATGGTCACCGGTGTGACCCAGGGTTTTGAAAGGGCCCTGGAGATCGTGGGTGTGGGATACCGGGCGGAACTTTCTGGAAAGCGGGCCACTTTTCACTTGGGATATGCCCATCCAGTCAGCCTGGACCTGCCAGAGGGTATTGATGCTAGGGTGGAAAAGACCAAAATAACGCTGAGCGGAATAGATAAGGAGCTCCTTGGAAGGACTGCCGCCAAGATACGCAGCCTGAGAGAACCAGAGCCCTATAAGGGTAAGGGCATCAGGTATGAAGGAGAGAAGATCCGAAGAAAGGCAGGCAAGACGGGGGCTACGACTTAATATACGGTATCCACTTACACAGAACTTGTAAACGCATGTGCACGGGTTAAGGTTGCGATCATGGGAGCCATAAACAAAAGAGAGGCGAGACTCAGGAGGAAGAAGAGGGTCAGAAAGAAGATTAAAGGGACACCGGAGGTTCCCAGGCTGTCCGTCTTTAAGAGCTCCAGGCATATTTACGCGCAGGTTATTGACGACATATCTGCAAAAACCCTTGTTGACGCTTCTTCCCTGTCAAAAGACTTGCGGCAGCAGATTGAAGGCATGGGAGGCAATAGGAAGGGTGCGGCGATGGTGGGGGAACACATTGCAAAGAGAGCCCTAAAAAATGGGATTGGTAAGGTTGTGTTCGATAGAAGTGGATTCTTGTATCATGGCCGAATAAAGGTACTTGCGGAAGCCGCCCGGGAGCACGGCCTGAAGTTTTGAGCCTTTCCAGAGTGGCTAGAATTGATTAGATATCTAAAAGAGAACGAAATTTAAGGGAGAGCTCTATTGTTTAAAGAAGAGGATGAAGCCCAGTTAATCGAGAAAGTTGTGCACATCAACCGTGTGGCTAAAGTGGTGAAGGGTGGCCGTCGCTTCAGCTTCAGTGCCATCGTTATCGTGGGTGATGGTAAGGGTATGGTGGGGAGCGGTCTTGGAAAGGCGAATGAGGTTCCAGAGGCCATAAGGAAAGGGATCGACAGGGCCAAGAAAGATATGGGGGTTGTTCCCATCGTGGATGGCACCATACCCCACGAAGTGATTGGTAAGTGGGGGGCCGGAAGCGTGCTGCTAAAACCAGCACGGGCAGGAACTGGTGTCATTGCAGGGGGTGCCGTGAGAGCGGTCTTGGAGGCAGCAGGAATCCAGAACATCTTGACCAAGTGTTTGGGCTCCCATAACCCACACAATCTGGTACGGGCCACTGTAACGGGGCTACAATCCCTGAAGAGCCCGGAGGAATTCGCTCGCCGCAGAGGCAAGACGGTCTCGGAGATGATGCAATAGGTTTTCAGGCGGATCAAGTAGGGTTGAGACCATGGCTGATTTGATAAAAGTGACTCTGATCAAGAGTGGAATAGGCAGGGACAAAAAAATACGGGGGACGTTGAGGGGGCTTGGCCTTACAAAGCTGAACAAGACGGTCACCCTTAAGAATACGCCGGCCATAAGGGGAATGATCAATAGGGTCTCTTTCATGGTTCGGATTGAGGTTTGATTGAAGGGAAAACGCCTATGAAAGTCCACGATATTTCCCCGTCGGAAGGCGCCAGGAAAAAGAGAAAGAGGGTCGGGAGGGGTGCTGGCTCGGGGCACGGCAAAACGTCATGCCGAGGACATAAAGGGCAGAAGTCCCGGTCTGGTGGAAGCATACCCCCCGGCTTTGAAGGCGGGCAGATGCCCCTTCAGAGGCGGCTTCCAAAGCGAGGGTTTACCAATATCTTCAAAAAGCATTATGCCCTTATCAATGTGAGAGACCTGGAAGGGTTTGCACCTGACGCTGATCTGGACACAGAAGCCTTAAGGGAAGCGGGTCTAGTGGCAAAGGCGAAAGAGAAGGTTAAGCTGTTAGGGGACGGAGAGATTTCACACCCTGTCACCATCAAAGTGCACAAAGTGAGCAAGAAGGCAAAAGAAAAGATCGAGGCCGCGGGCGGCAAGGTGGAGATAATTTGAAGAATTCCTGCACCAAACAAGGGTGGAGATAGGCAGAAGTGCTTGGCGGCTTTCAAAATATTGGGAAGATTCCAGAACTGAAAAAGAGGATTATTTTTACCCTCTTTATGCTGGCTGTCTACCGGGTGGGGTGCCACATACCCACGCCGGGCATAGATGGTTCGGCTCTGTCCGCCTTCTTCAGCGCACGGCAAGGAACATTGTTCGGTCTTTTTGATATGTTCTCAGGGGGTGCCCTCAGCCAGATGTCTGTCATGGCCCTGGGGATTATGCCCTATATCAGCGCCTCCATTATCCTGCAGCTCTTGACGGTCGTCGTACCCCATTTGGAGAAACTGAAAAAGGAAGGTGAGCAGGGACGAAAAAAGATCACCCAATATACCCGGTATGGTACCGTTATACTGAGTGTCATCCAAGGCTTTGGGATAGCCGTGGGGCTTGAAAGGATGTCTAGCCCTGGGGGCGCCATGGTTGTGCCTATTGGGGGCTGGGGTTTCCGCCTTCTCACTGTTGTCACCCTCACCGCCGGGACAGCCTTTCTGATGTGGCTTGGCGAACAGATTACCGAGAGGGGCATAGGGAATGGCATATCCCTTATCATATTTTCAGGTATTGTGGCTCGTTTCCCTGTGGCCGTTGCCAATACCTTTAGACTGATGGGTACGGGCGAAATTACGCCTTTTTTTATGGCCTTGCTGCTCGCCTTGATGATAGCTGTAGTCGGTTTCATTGTTTTTGTGGAGAGGGGTCAGAGGAGGATTCCTGTTCAATATGCCAAAAGAGTGGTTGGGAGGAGGATGTACGGGGGACAAAGCACGCACCTGCCCCTAAAGGTGAACACCGCGGGAGTCATCCCACCCATATTCGCTTCCTCCATCATCATGTTTCCAGCAACCATCGCAAACTTTTTGAACGTGAAAGAGCTCCCTTGGCTGCAGACCGTGGTCAACTTCCTGAACCCAGGGCATATTGTCTATATCCTCATATATGTCGTGTTTATCATCTTTTTTTGCTACTTCTATACCGCAGTCACCTTTAATCCAGTGGATGTGGCAGACAACATGAAGAAATATGGAGGCTTTATTCCGGGTATAAGGCCAGGCAAGAATACGGCCGAGTATATTGATAGGATCTTGACAAGAATAACCTTTACGGGTGCCATCTATGTTTCCGCCGTCTGTGTTCTACCCCATTTGTTGATCAGTAGACTCAATGTGCCCTTCTATTTTGGTGGGACAGCCCTGCTGATCGTGGTGGGTGTTGCCATGGATACCTCCAACCAGATTGAATCCCATATGTTGACACGGCACTATGAAGGATTCATGAAGAAGGGTCTGGGCAGGGCGAGGTAACTCGGGATAGGGGATCTTTTAGGATTTGGTCCCTTGGAAAATGGATGATGTCTAAAGAAGAGGCTATACGGGTAGAAGGAACGGTTTTGGAGACATTACCCAACGCCATGTTCAGAGTGGAACTGGAAGGTGGGCATCGCGTCCTGGCGCATATTTCTGGCAAGATGAGAATGCATTATATAAAAATAACGCCCGGAGATAAGGTCTCATTGGAACTGTCTCCCTACGATCTAAGTAGAGGGAGAATTATATACCGGGGCAAAGGGAAATAGCCATTTTATTTAAAACTAGGATTGTTAAGCCATGAAAGTTAGAGCTTCTGTCAAGAGAATCTGCAACAAATGTAAGATCATAAAGCGCAAGGGAACTGTGCGTGTAATTTGTGAAAATCCCCGTCACAAGCAAAGACAGGGTTGAAAGGAGTTAAGGATTGGCTAGAATAGCAGGCGTTGATCTGCCAAGGGGTAAGAGAATTGAAATAGCCTTAACGTATATTTACGGAATAGGCCGAAGCAGTGCCCAGAAGATACTCACCGAAGCGGGAGTGGATTGGGATACGCCATCAGGCAACCTTAAGGAAGAGCAGATAACGGGGATTAGAAAGATCATCGATGAAAAGTTTAAAGTGGAAGGTGATCTGAGGCGTGAAATTTCCATGAACATCAAGAGATTGATGGATCTGGGTGCTTACCGTGGGTTGAGGCATAGAAAGGGTTTGCCGGTTAGGGGCCAGAGAACGAGTACCAATGCGAGAACGAGAAAAGGGCCTCGTAGGTCTGTTATGGGCAGAAGGAAAAAATAGTCGCTTGAGGAAGGGGAATGGCAAAGACAACAAAAAGGGTAACCAGGGCAAAAAGAGAAAAGAAGAATGTCCCGACGGGTATCATTCATATCCGATCCACTTTCAATAATACGATAATCACCATTACTGATCATGATGGAAATGTGATCGCCTCCTCAAGTGCAGGCAGGCAGGGATTCAAGGGATCAAGAAAGAGCACGCCTTTTGCCGCTCAGTTGGCGGCACAGGACGCCCTGAGACAGGCCATGGAACAGGGAATGAGGACGGCAGAGGTGAGGGTTAAGGGCCCTGGCGTGGGCAGGGAGGCGGCACTAAGGGCTCTGCAGGTTGACGGCTTCTCCGTTAGTGTTATAAGGGACGTTACACCCATTCCGCACAATGGGTGTCGACCCCCCAAGAGACGAAGAATATAAAGACCGTTAATAGTTATTGGTTATTCGGTAAACGTGGCTACATATCAAAGAATCAACGAAGGCTAGAGAATAACAAATGACCAATGACAAATGACAAACTAGGGAGGCACGGATTTGGCCAGAGAGACAGGCTCATCATGTAGATTATGCCGGCGTGAAAACTTAAAATTGTTTCTTAAGGGTGATCGCTGCTACGGAGATAAGTGCGCATTTGAAAGAAGACCTTATCCGCCAGGCCAGCACGGTCAGAGACGGGGCGGAAAACTCTCAGATTACAAAATGCAGCTAAGAGAGAAGCAGAAGGTTAAGAGGATCTACGGTGTACTGGAGAAGCAGTTCAGGAGATATTATTACGGTGCTGAAAAACAGAAGGGGATTACCGGTACGAACCTATTGATCCTGCTCGAGTGCAGATTGGATAATGTGGTATACAGAATGGGTTTTGCTTCTTCCAGAAAACAGGCTCGACAGCTCATCAGACATAACCACTTCTTGGTCGTCGACAAAAAGGTCAATATTCCTTCATATCAGGTAAAAGTGGGTGATGTGATCCAGGTAAGGGAAGGGAGCCAGAAGGTGCCAGCCTTTTCAGAGGCCCTGGAGACGGTCGTCAGAAGAGGCATTCCGGAGTGGATGGAAGTGGATAAAGAAAATTTCAGAGGGACTTTAAAGGCTCTGCCCAGTCGTGAAGAGCTCACCATGCCCATTCAGGAACAGCTCATCGTGGAGTTGTATTCCAAATAGGCAGACGAGGGATAGACAAATTTTATAATCATCAGTGATTTGGACCGTATAGGGGGAATTCCTTTGACAGATTTAAAAGCAAGAAATTGGCGGGAACTTATTAAACCGAAAAGCATCGTCATCGATGAGGGTAGTCGTACAAATTTCTACGGCAAATTTGTGTGCGAACCTCTTGAAAGGGGCTTTGGAATTACCATCGGCAACTCCTTGAGACGCATATTGCTCTCTTCGCTGCAAGGGGCGGCCATCGTCTCTGTCTCCTTTGATAACGTGGTTCATGAATTCACCACGATCCCAGGCGTCATAGAAGATGTGACGGATATTATCCTAAATCTGAAAGAGATAAAACTGAGACTGGGCGAGGCGGAAAAGGCGGTGATTCGCTTGTCTAAGAAAGGAGAGGGTGTGGCCACGGCAGGTGACATAGAGAGCGGCGATTTGGTGGCCATTTTGAATCCGGAACAACACATTGCCACCCTCAACAAAGAGGGCAAGCTCAATATGGAAATGGTTGTTAAAATGGGAAAGGGCTATGTGCCGGCGGAAAAAAATAAGGGAAAAAATCAGCCCATTGGTGTCATACCCATCGATGCCATTTTTTCACCCATTCAAAAAGTCAATTACGTGGTCACCAATGCAAGGGTAGGGCAGATCACCGACTATGACAAGCTCACCTTGGAGGTGTGGACGGATGGCAGTATTCTCCCCGAGGATGCTGTGGCATATGGTGCGAAGATCCTAAAAGAGCAGATGTCCCCCTTCATCAACTTTGAAGAAGAGCCCGAACCCCTGGAACAGGAAATAGAAGTAAAGGAAGAAAGGCTCAATGAGAACCTATTCAGACCCGTGTCAGAACTGGAGTTATCCGTTCGTTCGGCCAATTGCCTAAAGAATGCCAATATTAAGCTGATCGGTGAACTGGTCCAGAAAACGGAAGCTGAAATGTTGAAGACCAAGAATTTTGGGAGAAAATCCCTGAATGAGATAAAGGGGATACTGGAGGACATGGGCCTTTCATTGGGAATGAAGTTGGACAACTTCCCTTCTCCCAAAGAAGTAGAGAAAAAGGGAGAAGAGGAGAAGGAAGAGGATTCGGATAAATGAGGCATAGAAAGGCTGTAAAGAAACTGGGGCGCGATTCAAGCCATCGCAAGGCTATGTTAAGAAACATGGTCACCTCCCTTTTTAGATATGAGCAGCTGGAGACAACGGACGCTAAAGCCAAGCAGTTAAGGCCCGTGGCGGAAAAAATTATAACCCTGGCCAAAAGGGGAGACCTGCATGCAAGGCGTCAGGCCCTTGCCTACATAACGGATAAGGCCATAACCCATAGGCTGTTTGCCGATTTGAGGGAGCGCTACCTGGATAGGCAGGGTGGATATGTGAGGATTATCAAGAAAGGGTATCGTAGAGGGGACGGCGCTCCCATTTCTGTGGTTCAGCTGTTACCCGCAGAGGAAGGCAAGAAAAAGAGCAAAAAGAAGGGAAAGGCTTATAAAACGGCTGGTTCGGCGGAAGCAAAGAAGAAGAAAGATAGCAAAGCAAAGGAGGAGGAGAAACGAGTCCTGAAAAAAGGGGATAAAAAGGAGAAAAAGGCAGGGGAAAAGACACAGAAGAAGGCAAAGAAAACGGAATCAAGCTAAGATTTGCAAAGAGCCTGCGAATATATATCCCAAAGAACAGTTTCCGGTTGTCCTATCTTGTTTTATTTGATAATGTGACTCAAAACTTAGATAAACCCATCTATATATGGTGATTTTAATACCCCATTACGAGAGAGACCTCCTTGTCGGTTCATCGGCAAGGAGGTTTTTTTTGCCAGGAGGGTTTGGTGAGGAAATTTAGTCATAAGGACTTGCTGGGAATGGGCCAGCTAACGGTGGAGGATATTGAACTTATCCTGGAGACGGCCGAATCCCTGAAAGAGATTTCTGAGCGGGAGATCAAAAAGGTCCCCACTCTGAGGGGCAAGAGCGTGGTGCATTTCTTTTATGAACCGAGCACCAGAACCCGAACCTCTTTTGAAATGGCTGCAAAGAGGCTCAGTGCCGATACGGTGAGCCTTTCCGCCTCTGGAAGCAGCATGGTAAAGGGGGAAACCCTCATTGATACAGCTCGAAATCTTCAGGCGATGAATCCGGATCTGATCGTGTTGAGGCATTCTTCAGGTGGGGCCCCACACCTTCTGGCCAAGGAGGTGAAGGCTGGGATCATCAATGCGGGTGATGGCATTAATGAACATCCCACACAAGCACTGCTTGACTTATACACCATAAAGGAGAGAAAGGGCAGGATCAAGGGACTGAAAGTGGCCATAATTGGAGATATAGCCCATAGCCGGGTGGCCAGATCCAACATCATAGGGCTTAACAAAATGGGCGCCCAAGTGACCATCTCAGGTCCTCCCACCATGATCCCTCTCCAGGCAGAGTCCCTGGGGGTTAAAGTTGTTCATAACATAGCAGAGGCCATTGAAGACAGAGATGTGATTATGATGCTCCGAATTCAACTGGAAAGGCAGAGCAAGATACTCTTTCCCAGTATTCGGGAATATGCCACATTCTTTGGCCTCAACAAGGAGGTTATGAAGAGGGCAAAGAAGGATGTCATTGTCATGCATCCTGGCCCCATAAACAGGGGTGTGGAGATTGCCTCAGATGTGGCAGATGGCCCCTATTCAGTGATACTTGACCAGGTGGCCAATGGGGTGGCCGTGCGTATGGCCTTGCTATATCTCTTGATCGGAGGAGCCAGGAGTGACAATCTGGATTAGAGACGGAAAAATCGTTGATTCTGTAAGGGGCGTCGTGCAAAAGCGGGATATTATTGTGGAGCGAGGCAGGATAAGCAGAATTCCGAAACCAGGGGCCTTCAAAGAAAAAGGGCCCAAATTAAGGATCATAGATGCATCGGGAAAAATCATTGTACCCGGCCTTATCGATATGCACGTGCACCTGAGGGAACCCGGTCATGAATACAAGGAAACAATTGCTACGGGTGGAAAGGCGGCTGTAGCCGGCGGTTTTGTTGGTCTTGCCTGTATGCCAAATACGGACCCGATTAACGACACCAGTGCTGTGACAGAGTTCATCTTGAGACAGGCCCGAAAGAGCAATCTCGTGAAAGTCTATCCCATAGCTGCCATAACGAAAGGGCAAAAAGGGGAGAACCTCACAGAATTTGGTGATCTCAGACGGGCCGGGGTGGAGGGTGTTTCAGATGACGGATTCGCCGTCTCAAACAGTGAGGTCATGCGTCGCGCCATTGAGTATGCAAGATATTATGATTTGGTGGTTATATCCCACTGCGAGGACACGAACCTCTCTGAGGATGGTGTCATGCACGAAGGGGTTGTGTCCACACAAATCGGTCTGAGAGGGATTCCGGCGGCGAGCGAAGAGGTTATGGTCCAGAGAGAGATATCCCTTGCGAGACTTACGGGCTGCCCCGTGCATATCGCGCATGTAAGCACCGCGGGATCCGTCCAGTTGATTAGGCGTGCCAAGGAGGAGGATGTACCCGTTACTGCTGAAACGGCCCCCCACTATTTTAGCCTAGATCACCGCGCTGTGATCGGGTATGATACGAATGCAAAAATGAATCCCCCCCTGAGAACCCCAGAGGATGTTGAGGCCATAAAGAGGGGATTGGCGGAAGATGTCCTTGACGTGATTGCCACAGATCATGCCCCCCACAGCCCTTTGGAGAAGGACCTGGAGTTTGACAGGGCAGCCTTTGGTATCATTGGCCTGGAGACAGCACTTCCCCTGACTTTGGCCCTGGTGGAAGAGGGTGTATTGAGTCTACCTGAGGCCATAAAGAAATTGTCCTATAATCCTGCGACTATCTTGGGGGTGAATGGGGGATCCCTGAGGGAAGGGGGATCGGCAGACCTGGCCATTCTCGATCCAAAACAGGAATATACCCTAAAAGCCGGAGATATTCAGTCTAAAAGCAAAAATTCTCCCTTCATCGGGCAACCGTTGAAGGGCCGGAATTTACTCACCATGATTGGAGGACGGATTGTCTGGAAAAGAGCCAGAGAGCATCTTGGTGGTTGATGACGAAAGGAGCATGAGAGAGTTCCTCGATATCATGCTGACCAAAGAGGGATACCAGGTCTCTTTTGCTGAGAGCGGTGAGGAGGCCTACGAACTCCTAGAGAACCAGGACTTTGACCTGCTGATTACCGATATCAGGATGAAAGATGTGGACGGTATTGCGGTCCTGAAGAGGGCAAAAGAACTGAGGCCAGAGACCGTTGTCGTTATGATCTCAGCCTTTGCAACGGCCGAGACGGCAGTGGAGGCCATGAGAGAGGGCGCCTACGACTATATCCCTAAGCCGTTCAAGGTCAGGGAATTCAAGAGGATTGTTAAAGACGCCCTTCAGTCGAGAAAACCCCTTTCCGATGACAAGGAGAAAGATATTCTCGAAAGCCACTATCACTTTGGTTTTCTGGTAGGAGAGAGCCCGCAGGTGAAAAAGGTCTACGACCTGATAGAACGAGTGGCCCCCACCAAGACCAATATACTCATTTCAGGAGAGAGTGGAACGGGGAAGGAATTGGTGGCAAGGGCGATCCACCGAGAGAGTCCCAGGAAAGACAAACCTATCGTGGTTATTAATTGCGCAGGAATCCCAGAGAATCTCATTGAAAGCGAGCTGTTTGGTTACAAAAAAGGGGCCTTTACGGGTGCTGCGAGCGATAAGGAGGGCCTGTTTGAGGCCGCCGATGGCGGAACGGTTTTCTTTGATGAGATCGGAGAGTTGCCCCCAGCCATACAGGTCAAACTTCTCCGGGTCATCCAGGAGCGCACGTTCGTTGCGGTAGGCGGGACTGAGGAGAAGAGCGTGGATGTGCGATTTATATCGGCGACCAATAAGGAACTGGAAGAAGAGGTGATGGGCGGGAGGTTTCGGGAAGATCTCTTTTTTAGATTGAATGTCATACATATAGCGATGCCCCCGTTGAGAGAGAGGGATGGAGACCTCCCTCTTCTCGCACAACACTTTTTGGAGAAATATGCTCTCGAATTGCACAAAGATGTGAAAAAGATCTCCGCCTATGCCATGGAAATTCTCAGACAGTATCCCTTTCCGGGAAATGTGAGAGAACTTGAAAATATCATTGAGCGGAGTGTGGCCCTTGAAGCTTCAAATATTGTCTTACCTGAGAGCCTCACCCTTTCCGATTTCAGGAGGGGCCCGACCCCGGAAAATAGACGTCGTACGGACCTCACCACCAGCGGGATTGAGCTGGATAAGGTCATGGCTGATGTTGAACGGGATTATATCCTCAAGGCCATGGAGTTGGCCCGGGGATCAAAACAAAAGGCAGCCCAGCTCTTAGGTGTCAGCATGAGATCCCTTCGATACAGACTGGACAAGCTGGGTCTGCACGGCTCTGGTGAATAATGCCCTCTCCCAAATTCATCCTCCTCCAGAGGTTGTATCATAATGTCATTGCGAGGCACTCCCGCGAAGGCGGGAGGACCGAAGCAATCTCATAAGGCATGCAAAACAAAGAGATTGCCGCGCTCCCTTCGGTCGCTCGCAATGACCAAAAGCCTCGTTTTTCAGAAGTCTCATACTACCTTCCGTCAAATGACAAAAAATGTCGGGCTTTCTGACAAAAAGTGTCAAAGGTCATGAAAAATGGCAAAAAATAATGGAAAGGCTCCTGCCCCCATAGGAATAATACCTATCCAAGTACATGAAAATAAATGAATTTTTCGGTTGGCCACCCGTCTCCTTTTGAATGGCATAGTATTTGTATATCTCTGTATCAAAGGGTTTGAATAGGCTTTCGAAGGGGGGTGATGAGTAAGTTTTCAGTCGTTTTACAGGATATTTAAATTTGGTTTTATAAATATACAGTGAAAAAAGGAGGTTCAAAAATGTTAACAAAATTTACCAAAAACAATGAAAAGGGTTTTACCCTGATTGAGCTGATGATCGTTATCGCGATCATCGGCATCCTGGCGGCAATCGCCATTCCGCAATTCGCAGCTTACAGGCAAAGATCATACAATTCAGCCGCGGGAGCCGACCTTAGAAACGCAACAACAGCCCAGGAGGCCTATTTCGTAGATAATCAAATGTATGCAACCGTGGTCGGGAATATAGCTGGCGCTACATATGGCTTGTACACTTCTCAGAACGTTACACTCACTGTTGTAGCTGCTACAACCAGTGGTTATAATATGACCGCTTCTCATTCTAAAGGGAACGTGACCTGGACAATAATCGGACCCGGTGGTTCTCTTACGAAATAAACTTTGTTTGGCTAGCTGATGGACGGGGAGGGAATGCCTTTGGGCATCCTCCCCGTTTTAATATGTTGTCTGTCATCCATTCGGTTCATAAGAATGTGCCCTGACTTCTCGCCCTTTAGGGTGAGCCCCGTTGAATTTCCCATAGGGGACCCTATTCGAAAGGGCGGGATGAATGGCATGCTTTGTCATTCCCACCCAACAGGTTGTGTTAGAATTCGCCATCCCCCGCCTGAAGGAGCGGGGGATGGCGAATTCTAACATAGCGCTTCGAGGGAGAGGAAATCTTTTCGAGTTCAGACCTCAGGTGCCCCTCTCTTTAGGGCGGGAACTTCACTGACTTTGTGCAAAACGGATAATGAAGATATTTGACCTTGACTCAGGGCGTTCTCTCTCAGAATGCAGAAAGAAAGTTTTCTCATTCATTACATTATCCATAATCATCCTCAGCATATATTCCAACACCTTCCACGCCTCGTGGCATTTTGATGATTCGCCCAACATAGTAAAAAACGAGCGTCTACATCTCACCGAATTTTCCTGGGAAAACATCAAGAAGACATTTTTTTCCCGTCCACGTGTAGGAGTTTACCGCCCGGTAGCGTGCCTTAGCTTTGCCTTGAATTATTATTTTGGCAGGGACAATGTATTTGGATACCATATGGTAAATCTATCCATACACATCCTGACCGCCTACTTTCTGTTCCTGTTCATCTATCACACCCTGAATTTCCCCTCGCCAAGAGAAAGAAAGGGCATAGATCCCTACTTCGTAGCCCTTTTGTCTGCCGCCTTCTGGGCCATAAATCCTATACAGACCCAGGCTGTGACCTATATCGTACAACGAATGGCCAGTATGTCGGGTATGTTTTACATCATGTCTATGTATTTCTATGTGAAGGGGAGAAGGGCAAATCAGAACTGGGCAAGAATCATTTTTTTTACCATGTGCGGTATGTCTGGGTTATTGGCCTTTGGGTCCAAGCAAAATGCCATCGTGCTTCCGGCCAGTCTGTTCCTTTACGATTTTTTCCTCATCCAGGGTATTTCCAAGGAAAATGGAAGAAAGAACCTTACAGTTTTTATAGTTGCTGCCCTTCTAATTATGGGTATAGGCGTTATCTATTTTGCTTTCTCTGAAGCCAAACTCTCAGAGTACTTCAATCTTTACCACACGAGACCTTTCACGCTGTGGGAACGGTTAATCACACAGCCTAGAATTATGATCTTCTACATCACCCTCATACTCTATCCCATGTCAACGCGACTCTCTTTAGACCATGATATCGCCCTCTCACACTCCCTTTTTGACCCCCCTACGACGATCCTCGCTATTATACTCGTACTGGCAATAGTCCTTGGGGCGATTCTCATATCAAAAAGAAGACCTTTAATCTCCTTTTCTATTTTATTTTTCTTTTTGAACCATATGGTGGAATCCTCCATCTTGCCTTTGGAACTCATTTTTGAACACCGAAACTATGTTCCTTCCATGCTTCTTTTCGTGCCCATCGTGATCGGTCTGTTTCATGCCATATCCTACTTTTCTGACAAACGATCAATGCAAGTCATTATCACCGTCTCAATAATCCTGGTTCTCATAGGAGAGGGTCACGCCACCTTTATGCGAAATTTTACGTGGAAAACCGATGAGAGCCTCTGGATAGATGTTATCGAGAAATACCCTCATTCCCGCCGGGCTCATCACAACCTGGCCAAATATTATTTCGATCATAATCAAGAGGAAAAGGCGATAGATGGATACAAAAAGGCCTTGGAACTGGAGGCGATTCACAGTACAGACGAAAAGAGCAGGACGGCCCTTAATCTGGGATTCATCTCTTACCAAAGAGGGGAGCTTGAAAAGGCCAAATCCTATTATTTGCAGGCCCTGACAATAGATCCTTGTACTCCAGGGGCAAACAATAATCTTGCTGTACTCCTTTCCATAACCACCAAGGACCAGGAAGAGGTTTTTAATTTGCTCAAAAAGGCCATAGAGTGCGGTCTGGCGAGCACTCAAGCACACTGTAATATGGGGCTCTTGTTTATAAAAACAGGCAAATTGGACAGAGGTATTGCATCCCTAGAAAAGGCCCTTGAAATGGAGCCCAAAAATGTTGATGCCTTGGAAGGGCTTGGATATGCCTATATGAAAAAAGGACTTCTGGGCAAGGCTTCCATCTATTTTAGGAGGGCGTTTAATCAGACACCCAAGAATATTAGGGCGCTCCTCTACTTAACTCAATTATACAAGATTGGTGGACATAAAGAAAAGGCTCAGGAGAGCTTGTCACAGTTTGTGGACTTCGTTCAAGATAGGGACCTGGGCGCCTTGTTAGATGAGCTGTTTGGGGAAGAGAGCCTCTTACGAATAAGACCTGATATGACCATTATATACCCGCTTCTCTCCAAGATTTATGAGCAAAAAATAACTTCTCTGAAGAAGAACAGGGAATTTTGTCTAAATCATTGAGAAAGAATATTTAAGATTAAAAGGGTTATTGTCTCAAGGATGTGTGCAATAACATGTTGTTTCTCCCACACCTGATGCGAGACGGGAGTGACAGTATGGTCAAATGTTCCCACAACATACTAGTGTCGTGTCCCGAAAATAACTCTAAGAATAAAGAAACCGTAAAAGTCATTGCGAGGAACTGCAGGCGACGAAGCCGTTCGGCTTCGAGCTCACAGCCGAGAGGCAATCTCTTGCAAGCTAGCGAAAACAGCAACTTTCACGAAATGAGATTGCCTCGCGGAGTTTACCCCCGTGTCAAGCACGGGGCAGGCTCTGAGGCACTCGAAGGGGTCACAATGAACTCTTATGGAGGCCTTATTTATAAAAAGAACTTTTGGGACACGACGCTAGCTACGGGGAAGTACATGTGTATCGGCTAAATTTTTGATTTTCGTGGCCGATGGAGACGGGTCCCCCAAGAGTTATAAGTGCCCTGTTGATACACACATTCCGTATGAAGAACCAGGTGAACGAGCCATTCATGTGTAAGTCTTCAAAAAACCTAGCAAAGGGTCTATATCCGTTTATCTTATGCGTTTTCATTACTGCCGTCTATGCACCCACGTTTTCAGGTGACTTTATTCTGGACGATCGCCCCCTGGTCACGGATAACCTGTTTATAAGAGATTTCGGAAGCCCAGGTTCCTATCTTTTTCACGAGGATGGGGTTGAGAAAGAGGGTCCTGCCGTACATCACACGGGATACTACCGGCCGCTTGTGAATTTCTTTTATACGCTCGACTATAAGCTCTGGGGAATGAGGGCCTTAGGGTTCAGACTAACAAATCTGATCTTGCACCTCTTGACATGCTTTATGCTCTACCACATCCTCATAAAACTGTTTGAAAACCGCCTTGTTTCATTTTTTGCGGCGATGCTATTTGGGCTGCATCCCGTAAACACGGAAACAGTGGCTTGGATAAGTGCCAGGAACAATATTCTGGTGGCGCTTTTTTCCTTGATCTCTTTTTACACCTACCTAAAAAACAGCAATAAAAAAAAGATATGGCTTGGCTTGCTCTCATACATCTCTTTTGCTGCGGCCCTAGGCAGTAAAGAATTTGCAGTCATACTCTTGCCCATATTTTTCTTATACAATAGACTTATCAAGAGGGAGAGGGGTACAGCTAGGGACGAGATTTTGGGTTATATCCCATTCGTTATCATCCTCTGCGCCTATCTCGTGCTTAGAGCACACACCATAGGATCTGCATTGACACCTCTTTCTCCACCTAATCTATGGAAGAGCATCTATTTTGTGCCATTTCTGATTGTTTATAACCTGAAGCTAATCCTTGTCCCGTACGGTCTACACAGTTTTATTGTTCACTACCCCAAAGATTATTTGAGTTGGGCGGCTCTTGGTGGTTTTGTTGGGCTTGGTCTTTTGATCCTCTTGTTGTGGAAGGAGAGAAAAAGTGTCATAGTCCTGTTTTCCTTCCTTTCCTTTCTGGTGGCCCTGTTTCCCGTTTTCAATATTGTCCAGACCTCAGCCGTGACCCTGGTATCCATGAGGTGGCTTTACTTTCCTATGATATTTCTCTCAGCTACTCTTGCATGGTATTCGCAAAAACTGCTCAATTTAAATCGTCGCCTTGTGCTGGGTATTTCTGGCCTTGTGGTGGTTTATCTGGGGACATATTCTTATATCCTAAACCAGAACCTCTGGCACAATGAAGACATTTTTTTTGAGCAGGAGGTGTTACGTTTTGATAATTATTTTTATGTGGGTGGATTGGCAGAGAGCCTTTTTGCGAAGAAGAATTTCACGGAGGCAGAAAGATATTTCCAAGAGGCCATCAATATGTACCCTAAAGAACCGAGGAATTACATCAATTACGCAGCCTTGTTGATTGAAACAGGCAGGGAAGATCAGGCCCTGATTTATCTTGATAGAACGAAAGCACTTATCAAGAGCAATTTTGAAAAGGGACAATGGTACAATAATCACGGAATGGCCTATTTTCAGCTTGGAAAAAAGGATACAGCGTTGGCAGATTTCTTGAAGGCTGTTGCATATTGGCCCTATGAATCTCAATTCTGGTCCAATCTCGGTGGGGCCTATGGATCATTGGAGGATTACAGAAATTCTATTTCTTCATTGAAAAAGGGACTGGATATTGATCCCGATTCCACTGACTTGAGCAAAAATCTGGCCGTCACCTACATGCGAATGGGGGATTATGAGAAGGCAATTTTGACCCTTGAAAGAATTCCAGCCCATCAAAAGGAGACGAGTGAAGAGATAACGACATTGTTAAGAAAGGCTCGACATGAACTACGGTCCAAAGAAAATCGATATTAGGGATGAAATCTATGTTGAATGGCAAAAAAATTATTGTCGTTTTACCGGCATATAATGCTGAAATCACTCTGGAGCAAACCTATCAGGAAATACCGCTAGATATTGTGGATGAGGTATTGATGGTGGACGACCATAGTATAGATAGGACAGTGTCTTTAGCGGAAAAATTGGGTATTAAAACCATTTTGCATGAGAGAAACTATGGTTATGGGCGCAATCAGAAAACCTGCTACAGGGAGGCGTTAAAACGTAACGGTGATATCGTTGTTATGGTTCACCCCGATTATCAATATACGCCGAAATTGATCGTGGCTATGGCCAGCATGATTGCTTTTGACGTGTACGATGTTGTTTTGGGTTCACGGATTATAGGGGGTAGGGCGCTTAGAGGAGGAATGCCCATTTACAAATATATCGCTAACCGGTTCTTGACCGCGTTTGAGAATCTTCTTATTGGAAGTAAATTGTCTGAATTTCATACGGGCTATCGGGCCTTCTCCAGAGAGGTGCTTGAGAGACTTCCATTGAACGAGAATGCTGACGATTTTGTCTTTGACAATGAAATGCTCGTTCAAGTCATCCATTTCGGATACAAAATAGGTGAAGTGTCCTGTCCCACTCACTATTTTGAGGGAGCCTCTTCAATCAACTTCCCTAAAGCCGTCAGGTATGGCATTGGGGTGATTAACACGGCTTTAAAATGCTTGCTCCATCGTCTTGGGATTCGGAAGGATCCCCTATTTAATCTAGAGGGACGTAAACTTACTCTAAACAATGGTCAGAATGACAAACGATAAGCGGTTTGACTCTTGCCCCGTGTGCCGTGAATCAAAGTCAGGGGTTTTGTTTTCAACAAAAATACATTGTATGGAATACCATCTTGTTCAATGTGCGGGCTGCGGATTGGCCCGAACATTTCCCGTCCCTGATGAGGAATCTCTCCATACTGAGGATATTTCCGTTTACTATGGAAAAGAGGAGAACAAATTTATCCCCGCTATTCAGAAAGCCCGGGATGAAATGATGAGATATAGGGCCAAGTATTACCTCCCCCTCATCCCAGCTTCGGATCAAAACCCAAGAATTTTGGATGTGGGCTGCGCAGAGGGGCGTTTGTTGAATGCCTTTCTGGAAAATGGGTGCGAATGTTGGGGTATTGAACATGCTTCTTATCCTGCTTCAAGATTTATAAATGCTCATCGCATACGATATTTACAAGGTGATTTTCATACAATGAATCTCCCCGAAAAGGTATTTGACCTGATCTTCTTGTGGCATGTGTTAGAACATATGGACGATCCCCAGCTGGTTATGAATCGACTCTACAAATTGTTAAGCCCAAAAGGGACGATCATTCTTGCTGTTCCAAATTTTTCAAGTTTGGAAGCAAAAAGGTTTAAACAATTTTGGTTTCACTTAGATGTTCCATGGCACAAGTATCACTTTGATGAGATATCCATGAAGTTCTTGGTAAAGAGAAACAAATACAGGATCATGAGTACGAGCACTCGATGTTTTGAGCAGGGGCCATATGGTTTGATTCAAAGTCTGTTAAATGCCATGGGCTGGCCTCACAATGAGTTTTACGAGGCACTGAAAGGAAACCGGATGCCTGGTAGGGTAGCTCACCTTCTAATTCAGTCCTGCATCGTAATGATTTCTCTGATCCCCACCCTTTTCACAATCCTGCTTAGTTCATATGCTTCAAAGGGATCTGTATTGAAACTAGTCCTCAAAAAAGAAAGGCAAAGGAGTCCTGCACACTCGGAACCTAGAGAATAATAAGGGGATTGTAAACTAAGGCTATCCTCCCTAGCAAGAGAAGACTAGGCGACCTGATTAGAGTGGATCCTTCTTGGGGGGAACAATGTATTCCAGAATATCATCTTTTCTCATGCGAAATAACCTTTTCGTGTCCAGCTTGGTGGGATCCAGCCACCAGGTGACGAGGGGATGCTCTATATAAGGTGTATCATCGCTTAAGGTGGGGCTGTCTTTTACCATTTCCCACGTCCTCTGTGCGTTAAACATGAATAAGTTGAGTAAGTATTTTTCGTCAAAGGGAATTTTTTTCCAAAGGAAACCTTTTACATCATTTTGAACCGCTCGGCTTTGGATCCTTTGACGAAGTGTTTCCATGTTGATTTGCAATTTCTCTTTCGTCCCAATGGCAAAGATCCCAGGAATATGGGGGGATCTCCAGATCGTCGTACGGGGAAAGACAGTCATAAAGCTTTTCAGGAGCATTTGGAACTCAGAAGTATGGGTAGAAGGAAGAAAAAACCACATGCACATAACACCACGTGGAGTAAGCCTGTCTCGGCATAGACGATAAAACTCAGGGGTATAGAGATTGACCATGCCGCTGCTATAAAGGGGGGGAGAGGGGTCCACTGTGATTATGTCGTACTTTTCTTTGGTGAGCAGTAAATGGTTACGACCATCGTTAATCTCGATTGTATAGCGAGGATTTTTGAGAAGCTGTGCAGCATCCTCGTAAAAAAGAGGAAAGGTTTCGATTTCCTCAGGTACCAACTCCAGGGCTCGAACCTCGATATCATGAGCGGCAAAAGATCGAAAAGTAGTCCCCATACCGAAACAGATGACCAAGGCCTTCTGGGGATTGGGGTGAAGGAGTATGGGCAGATGAGCCATGAGTTTGGTGGTTAGTTGTTTCCCTGTGATAATGATGGAGTTTACCAACAATAAACGAGTCTTGCTCTTTTTGAGTTCCACTACAGAGACCGTAGCGCTGCTACCTTCTCTGTAATAGATTAATTGGTTTTGGGCTTTTTCATGGCCAACTTCCTTACTCACTTCGTGGGTTACTTGTTCTTTGAGGACAGTTACGAAGACATTTTCTGGCAACAAAGCTATTAGCAAGATTGCTCCCCCCAACATGAATCCCGCCAGAGATAGCTTGGTTGCCTTTTCTTTCTCAAGCCGGCTGAGGAATAAAAGGGTGAGACCGAGTAATACGTTCATTGTTATAAACAGGACTAATGAGTTACGGACGCCCAATAAAGGAATGAGAACAAAACACGTTACTAGGGAGCCGAGTATAGCGCCCATAGTGTTGGCAAAGTAAACCTTCCCTATCTTTGTCCCCAGCCGAAATGTAGTTCCCCCAGAGATGATTTTTGTGACGAGCGGGAAAACACCCCCCATGAGCAGGCAAGGGGGGACAAGAATAATGAAAAAATAGAAGAAACTTATAAAAAAAGGGATGGTGCTTAGTTCCTCAAGTGTGAGGTCAAGGTAGGAGGAAAAGAACCGGTAGTAAAGCAGGAAGGAAAAAAAGGAGGCGAGAGTAAGGCCACCAATTCCCAGCTGGGTCCAACCCAGCGCGTTCAAGAAGGATTTCCAACGGTCCACGAGTAAAGAAAAAATCCAGCTCCCGACCGCTAGGCCTGTCAAAAAGGCTGCTAACATGGTTGCGAAAGAATAGGTAGAACTATGCAAGAAGGGAATGAAGACGCGCATCCAGAGGACCTCATATCCAAGCGCTGCGAAACCCGAAAGGAAGTAGGCTGAAAGGCCTATCCTGCTCGGATTCAGTAGCCAGTGATTGTCAGTGCGTGCAAGTGTGTGTTCAGGTTGGGTATGAGTAAGGGAGGATTCTTCTTTGGTTGATTTCTGCCTCTGTCTAGTCTCTATAAAGAAGGCAAAAAAGGCTACCAGGAGGTTTACAATGATAGCCGCAAACGTGGTAGCTTTTATTCCAAACAATCCGAGCAGCACGTATCCAGTGCTCAAAATGCCGATCACCGCTCCCAAAGTATTTGCAGCATAAAGCAGACCAATCTTTTTTCCAACGGTGGCGTATCCTTCCTCCACGCACTTACTCAAGACCGGTAGGGTTGCCCCCATAAAGATGGTGGGCATCAGGAGAAGCACAAAAGAGACCACAAAGCGCAAAATGTCCAACATCAAAAGAGTAAGACCTAGGGAGTGATGAAGGTAGACGTAAAAGTTTTGAAATCCAAGAATGAGATAAGGGAAAATAAAGGCAAAAAGTCCGATCCCCAGTTCGAGATAGGCATAAAATCTTAAGGGGGAGATGGACAGCTTATCAATTAAACGGCCGAAAAATAGGGAACCAACGGCTAGACCGGCCATAAAAGCGGCCAAAACGGCGGTTGTAGACTGAACCGTGCTGCCCATTATCAAGGTGAGCTCCTTCATCCAGATGACCTCGTACATCAGGGCACTCATGCCAGAAAAGAAAAAGAGGAGATAGATGAGGACAATTCCAGAGAAAGGGTTTGTCCTTTTGTTTCCGTAAGTTGCGTTCATTTTGGTCCCCAATGCAATACCTCGATAGAGTGAATTCACTTCGCCTACTATAGGATACTTAAGAGCTCAGCTTCGCAATCCAAAGGTAGGGAAAGACTTCTGCTGAGACTATAAAACTCCTAGAGCTATGGGTAGAAATTTAAATTAAATAATTTTAAACAAAATAAGCAAACTTTTCAAGATTTATTTTGTCTTAGTTTTATAAAGTATAAAGAGCAGGCTGGAATCTGAAAAGTTTGCAGTTTAACCTAATATAGGTTATAATTGATATGCAATATATTATCTGTATTAGGGTAAATAATTTGCGGTGGTAAAGTAATTTTCATCAAGAAAACGTTTGAAGATGGGGATTTTCGGGCCCATTTCCATAGATTTTCCCAATTTCCTCATGAGCCGGCGCTGGGCAGGATTCCGACTTGGGAGACCACATATGTTCAGTGAACCGAGCTACAAGCACAGAGTGGACGCCTGGCCGGAGACTAGGATTTTCAATCCAATGCTTGTTCCAGCCGGGTAGGCGTTGCGAATAAAGAGTTAAGCCTACCAGAGACTAAAGCTGATCTGAGAGACGAAGCCCATGAAAGTGCTGGAGAAGACAGAAACAGGCAGAAGAGTTAATTATTTTCTAACTGTTGTGCTGATTGGCCTAACGTTCTTGTTGATCTTTTCCATCATCCTTTTATCTTGCGTTCCCCCCGTGAGCAAAGATGCCCTAGTGCACCATCTGGCTGTACCAAAACTGTACCTGAAACATGGCGGCATGTATGAGATCCCCACAATGGTCTTTTCTTATTATCCTATGAATTTACATTTGCTTTATTTGATTCCCCTGTATTTCGGTAACGACATCGTGCCCAAATTTATCCATTTCAGTTTCGCACTGCTCACAGCCTGGCTTATTTTCTATTATTTGAGACGCCGTATCGACCTACGCTATGCCCTTGGTGGAGCGCTTTTTTTCCTCTCAATCCCGATAATTGTAAAGCTTTCTATCACTGTATACGTAGATCTGGGCCTCATTTTTTTTACGCTAGCTGCTCTTCTGCTGTTGTTTAGATGGGTTGAAAGAGGGTTTCAACCTAAGTTCTTGGTCCTTTCAGCTGTTTTTTGCGGATTGGCCATGGGTACGAAGTACAACGGTCTGATAACGTTTTTCCTCCTGACCCTCTTCATCCCCTTCATCTACTCAAGATATAGTGGAGATCGGGCTTCGAGTTTTTTTCATACAGCCGGTCAAGGCCTCCTCTTCTTCTTGCTCGCTCTTCTGGTTTTTTCACCCTGGATGATAAGGAATTACATGTGGACCCATAACCCTGTTTATCCATTGTATAATAACTGGTTTAGCTCACAGGAGACGGTTCTTAATATCGCAGCGAACCCGTTCCAGTTCAGGAGCCAGGTTTACCACGAAAGTTGGTGGCAGATAGCCTTACTACCCATAAGAATATTTTTTCAAGGGCAAGACGGGAATCCGCAATACTTTGATGGCCGACTCAACCCTTTTCTTTTGGTTCTTCCATGTTTTGCCTTTTACCGGATGAGAGACGATTCTGATAACATCAAGATCGAAAAAAAGATTCTGCTTGCCTTTGTGATCTTGTTTTTTGCCTTTGCCTTCTTTAGCAACCATCTTAGAATAAGGTACTTTTCGGCCATTCTTCCCCCATTGGTGCTTTTGTCTGTTTATGGATTAAAGAATCTGTTTGACTTGGTAAGAGATGCTGACTCTCAACTGTGGCGACGGACTGGAATAATGCTCACTTTTGGAGTCGCATCCTTTTTGTTATGGTTAAATGGAGCTTATGTTCACGCACAGTACAGGGAGGTCGACCCTTTCCCTTTTTTTAGCCGTTCGGTGAGTCGTGAGCAGTATATAGCGAATTATCGACGGGAATACCCGGCCATGAGTTATATAAATGCTAATCTCCCATCGGATGCCCTGATTCTGTTTATCTTCTTGGGCAACAGGGGTTATTATTGCGACAGGGATTATGTTTTTGATATGATGCATAATAAAAGTACTCTAGCACAGCTCATCAGGGGTTCAGCGGATCCGGACACGGTTTTTCTAGATTTAAGGAGGATGGGGATCACCCACTTACTTATACATCTTGATATATTTAAGAGATGGGCAAAGAACTCATTTGACCCTAGAGACCAAGGGCTCTTGGATAGGTTCTTCGAGGATCACTTGAGGCTGATCTATTTAAAGTCGGGAGTCGGGCTCTTCCAGGTCATCCCCCTGCCGACTTGAGCCATGTCCTCGCATAAGGGTGCCAATAATCCCTGTCCAGTGATGGGCTCCCTAAGGGAAATTCAACAAAGCCTGCCAGAGATTCTGGAATGTTTTGGTAAATATGGCCATTTGCCTGACTGGTGGCTTGCACTCTAAGAGGATGAATTATGCATCTTGAAAAAACAATCGCCGTCGTCGTCCCTGCCTACAATGAAGAGAAATTGATCTCAAAAACGTTGATTGGAATTCCTCCTTTGGTGGATAAGATTATTGTGGTTGATGACGCGAGCACAGACAATACGGCAGAAATTGTCAAGAAAATGGCAGAAGATGACGGGAGAATAGAGTTAATACAACATGAGGTAAATCAGGGGGTTGGCGGGGCCATTATCACAGGTTACAAGCGGTGCAGAGATTTGGAGATAGATGTGACGGTGGTCATGGCGGGTGACGCACAGATGGATCCAAAAGATCTGACCAATGTTGTGGCCCCTGTCGCCAATGGGACTGTGGATTACACGAAAGGAAATAGGCTTTTTCAGGGTGACGCGTGGCACATGATCCCGCACCATCGGTATTTGGCCAACTCATTCCTTTCTCTTATGACCAAAATTGCCTCCGGCTACTGGCACGTCGCTGATTCCCAGACCGGATACACAGCCGTTTCCCTAACTGTACTCAAGAAACTGGATCTAGACGCCATTTATAAACGTTACGGTATGCCAAATGACATACTGATTAAGTTAAACCAATATGATTTTAGAGTCAGGGATGTGCATGTGAGGCCGGTCTATAATGTAGGAGAGAAATCCGGGATAAGACCGATGAAAGTGATCCCCGCCATATCCTGGATTCTGTTCAAGGGATTCTGGAGAAGGTTGGTTTTTAAATACGTCATAAAAGATTTCCACCCCCTGGTATTTTTTTATGCGCTTTCCTTTTTGCTCCTGATTGCCAGTGTTCCTTTAAGTATAAGGCTCTTTTACATCTGGGCTGTAACTGGCGACATACCCGATATTAATGCGATGGCTCTCGTCTTTACGGTCATTAGCGGGCTGCAGACCCTCTTCTTCGGTATGTGGTTTGATATGGAATATAATAAGGATTTGAGGTAGGTGACGGATTCTTTTGTCATGCCATGATCAGAGAGAAGCATTTCGGTTTCGCCAGTAGTGAAAACCTTACTGCAAAAATCTAGCGTTCTGGGGAAATTATAACGCTTTAGGGATATTTCAAGTGAGAAGTGTAAATCAAGCATTTTATCCGAGAGATTATCGAATTTGAGAACCATTTTACCATCACCAAATAAAGATTCAGGAGTGGTTAGGATCGATGCCGAAGAGCTGGGAAGATTCGCCAGAGGTGTTTACGTGAATTCCCCGGTGTACCTTAGTTCGAATAGAGTAGTAAGATTCATAAATTGGAAGAAACTCGACATAGTCCGATCCCTATTTTCTTCACAAGATGAAGACCGGGTCCTCGATTTTGGCTGTGGCAATGGGGTGATGCTTCCTACTTTGTCTAGCGCTTTCCAAAACGTTTTTGGAATTGACTTGCACACCGCGGCAGCCTCAAACATGAAACGTGAGTATGGGTTGGGCAATGTCTTTCTTGCAACAGCAGATGGTTTCAGACTCCCTTTTAAGAATAACTCCTTTTGTATGGTGGTGGCCACATCCGCATTAGAACATTTTAAGGATCTTGATAGGGCGGTCTCTGAGATAGCCAGGGTGGTGAAGCCGGGCGGTTCTTTGCTATTTCTTTCTCCAACGGAAAATCTTTTTTACAGATTTGGGCGATGGTTGTTTCGATATAAAAAACCCGAAGATCATTATCATTCTGCCAGAGAAATCCAATTGGTTCTGGAGAAATATTTTACTTCCGAGGCTGTCAGATATTTTCCAATGCGCTCTTTGCCCTTTGTTGCTGCGTACCAGGTTGGCAGGTTGAGAAAGGTGAGTCAGCAATAGCTTCCTTGAGACTGCAGCCCATCTGCAAACAAGATTTACTAAAGTCATCCTTGGTGTATGGAACAAGCCCTAAAAAGTGTAAAAATTGCCCAGCTCATAAAGTTGATTTTAAGATATGGAATTCTATTTCTGATCTTATTTTTTTTGATAGCTCATATTGCCAAAAACTGGAACAGGTTGGATGAATTTACATATGAAGTTCATTGGACTTATCTGGGCCTTTCAATCCTGTCGTTATTCTCCTCTATGCTTCTTCTTCCCCTGGCTCTAAGAAACATCGTGGGACTCTTGAAATATCAAATCTCACTCAAAAGAATGTGCGTGATTCTATTTTACTCTCAAATTGCCAAATACCTTCCCGGTGGAATCTGGGCCTATGTGGGACGGGTTTATTTATACAAGAGAGAAGGAATGAACGGGAGCGATGCCTTTGCCTGCGTATTTTTGGAGACCATTTTAATCTTCATCAGTGGGATTATTGTTTTCTGTATTTCTCTCTTTTTTGGGGGTGAAATACTATCAGTGGAATGGATGCCGCGGGAGTATTTTAATGAAATTGTGATAGCAATTATGGTTATTCTGCTATTAGCGGTACATCCAAAAGTTCTCAGCCTTTTGTGGAAATTGATGCCTGCGAGATTTGATGAGGAGAAACTACAACTTAAGTACAGTTATTCTTCAGTTTTGAGACCAGCCTTGCTCCTGATTGCTTTCTGGCTGGGTGTTGGTGGCGGCTTTTGGCTATTGGTCAGAGGTTTTTATCAAATAGATGTGTATATGTTGCCGATGGCCGCGGGAGCTTATGTGCTGGCCTGGATAATGGGCTTTTTGGTTTTCTTTTTGCCGGGAGGTCTGGGAGTAAGAGAAGCCGTTCTTGTCCTATCCCTTAATCTCTACTTGCCCATCTCTATTTCAACCATTTCTGCCGTCGCTGCTAGACTCTGGTGGGTAGCAGGGGAATTGAGTTGGACCCTTCTCTCTTTACTTTGGAATGGGTTTGAAAGTATCAAAAAGGTAGAGAAACAAGAAAATCCACCCAGTGTTGTAAAGCCCTGAAAGAGCTCCTGCCTCATGAGAAATCTTTAGGGAATATGATATGTCAGTCAGTACCTGAAGACAGGGGAGGTCATCCAGAGCTCGGGCGTAGAAAACTGATAAAGGCATCGATATTTTTTTCACCCAAGAGAAAGTACGAGACCCGATAAAAACTATGGAGGTAATTGAGCATCTCTGAAAAGGGGCGCGGTTGCATCCTTATTAGAAAGAATGGGAGTCTTTGTGGGCCAGTCAATGCCGAGGTCAGGATCATCCCAACGGATCGTACACTCATCCTCAGGGAAGTACAGCTCGGTGCATTTATAGAATACCTCTGCCTTTTCACTGAGAACGCAAAACCCGTGGGCGAAATGGTGTGGAATATAAATACCCTTTTTGTTCTCAGAAGAGAGCACGTTTCCCACCCATTTTCCAAATGTGCGTGAGCCTCCCCTTATATCCACGGCCACATCAAAGACCTCTCCGGACAGTACCCAGACCAGTTTGCCTTGAGGTCTTTTCAGCTGATAATGGAGTCCACGTATCGTTCCCTGACAAGAACGGGATCGATTGTCCTGAATAAAATCTCCTTTGATCCCCGCATCTTCGAACTTGGCTTTATGATACATCTCCGTAAAATACCCTCGATCATCCTGGAAGAGTTCAGGCTCAATAATGATAATCTCAGGGAGGACAGGGGAGGGTGTAAAGTGCACTGGTTATTCTTCCCATTCGTGGAGGATTTTTCGTAAGTAATCCCCGTAAGTGCTGTTTTTCATGGAGGAAGCGATGGATTCCAATTCTTCCTCAGAAATATATCCCATCCGATAGGCGATTTCTTCAAGGCAGGCAATCTTCAGGCCCTGACGCTGTTCGATGGTCTGGATGAAATTCGTAGCCTGTAGGAAGGATTCGTGAGTTCCCGTATCGAGCCACGCAATTCCCCGGCCCAATTTCTCCACATTCAATAGGCCTTTCTTCAAGTAGGCCCGATTGAGGTCCGTTATTTCGTATTCCCCTCGGGCAGATGGCTTGAGGGTCGCGGCGATCTCAGAGACCTGTTGATCATAGAAATAGAGACCGGTCACTGCCCAGTTTGAGATACGGGATTTGGGCTTTTCAACAATATCTGAGGCCCTGCCATTACGATCGAAGACCACAACCCCATATCTTTCTGGATCATTGACCCAGTAAGCAAAAATGGTGGCCCCGGCCTGGTTGTCTGCGCCATTTTGGACGTTATCCACAAGACCGTGACCGTAGAAAATATTGTCACCGAGGATAAGGCAACAGTGGTGATCTGCAATGAATTCCTTTGCGATAATAAAGGCCTGGGCCAACCCCTCTGGCCTTGGCTGTTCGGCATAATGGAAGGAAAGACCAATCTGTTGGCCGTCGCCCAATAGCCTCTCAAAAAAGGGCAGGTCCGTGGGCGTTGAGATGATCATAATCTCCCGAATACCCGCCAGCATCAAGACTGAAAGGGGATAATAGATCATGGGTTTGTCATAGATGGGTAATATTTGCTTAGAAATAGTTTTTGTCGCAGGATAAAGTCGCGTGGCATGGCCGCCAGCCAGTATGATCCCCCTGATTTTCTTAATGTGTCCCATTCAGCCTCTCTCCGTATTGTCTCCGGTAATATTCCGTATAGCTCCCATCCAGGATATCTTCCACCCATTTGAAGTTCTGAAGGTACCAATCAATGGTCCGTTCAATCCCCTCCTCGAAGGATAACTTGGGCTCCCAGAGCAGCTCTTTGCTTATCTTGGCGGTGTTTAAGGCATATCTCCTGTCGTGTCCTGGCCGGTCAGCGACATATCTTATGAGATCCCTTCTTGGGCGATTGTTTAGGAGACCCAGTTTTTTATCCAGGGTGTCGCAAATGAGGTGGACGATATCCTTATTCTTCTTCTCACAGTTGCCACCGATATTATAGCATTCACCAGTGACGCCACGTTCCAGCACCGTTAGCAGTGCGCTGCAATGATCTTCCACATGGAGCCAATCTCTCACGTTTTCTCCGTCCCCGTAAACGGGGAGTTCAATCCCTTTCATAGCATTTGTAATCATTAAAGGGATCAGCTTTTCTGGAAATTGAAAGGGGCCATAGTTGTTGGAGCAGTTGGTAATCATGGCGGGCAGGCCGTAGGTTCGGCCATAGGCCCTAACCAAATGATCAGAGGATGCCTTGCTGGCAGAATAAGGGCTGGACGGATCATAGGGTGATTGTTCGGTGAAGTGACCCGTTTCCCCTAATGACCCATAGACCTCGTCTGTAGATATATGGAGGAAACGCTTCTCAGCCAGCTTTTTCTGATCCTCCATGGGCCAGGATGTTCTTGCCGTCTCTAGAAGATTAAAAGTGCCAAGGATGTTCGTACGGACAAATATCTCAGGGCCCATGACACTACGGTCAACATGGGATTCAGCGGCAAAGTTAA
>Ga0209536_100002606_pt1 | contig 29373 bp, 53 predicted proteins | sample DeeMarSeWOR28_12_FD_187461 | JGI IMG/M metagenome (GOLD analysis project Ga0209536, IMG submission 187461) | Marine sediment microbial communities from White Oak River estuary, North Carolina - WOR-2-8_12 (SPAdes) (version 2) | ecosystem: Environmental > Aquatic > Marine > Intertidal zone >...
CCCAACAGCACCAGCGGCAAGGCCAAGAAGGCCAGGGGCTATGGGGTCGAGATCATCAGCCAGGACGAGATGTGGGAGCTGCTGGGAGTGACACCATGACCCCCTCTGAAGAACGCCGTGCAGAAGACCTGGCTTTCATGCGGTGCCCCCGACGTTGGGCCTATGCTGTCCTTCCCCTGAAGCGTTTGATTGAGGGCCAGCATGAGTTCGCAATCCTCATCGACTGTGGAGATGGCACCACAGGACGTCTCCACAAGGGGATGACACCCTTCGGACCTTGGGAGGATCCCGACCTGGAGGGGGTGGTCCTCTCCCACGAGGAAATCCTCAACGACGGATGGAAGGTGGACTGAATGACACCCATCAATGACAAGCCCATCGAGCACACCACCAGTCGGGGTGTGACTTTCAAGTGCGCTCGGGCGGACCTCCAAGCCCCCATCGAGATCACTGGTCTCCACCGGCAACCCATCGTTGACGAAGTGGCCCAGGCAGCCATCGAGTTTGCTGCCTGGCACCGAGGCAACATCTTCGATCAACTGAACGGGTTCTCCGGGTACAAGAGGCTCCAGTTCTCACTCTGGCGTGGGGAACCTCCCCCTCCTGTGAGAGAACCCGAGGAAGGGGGCTGCTGGCGCAGTCAGATTTTTTTCGACTAGTTTCCAACTTTTCCAAATCTTGGAGTAGGCAGGTCAGAGAGAAACAAGGAGATGAGAGATGCTCTTCCAGCTTGGACAAATCGTCGCTACCCCCAACGCCCTTCGTGCCTTGGATGAGGTTGGGGACGACCCTTCCACGTACATCTTCCGGCACGCTTCGGGGGACTGGGGGGCCCTGGACGAGCACGACCGGGCGGTAAATGACCGGGGAATACAGCAGGGTCAACGCCTCCTGTCCGCCTATGACCTGTCCGACGGGACCCGCATCTGGATCATCACCGAGGCCGGTCGCCACGTGACGACCATTCTCCTTCCTTCTGACTACTAGGAGAGCTGAGATGCTGGGGATGAACCACTGGGAGCTGGACCCATTGCTGGACGCCTTGAAGGCGGAAGCCGAGCGGTGGGAAGATAACGAGCTGGAAACCGAAGTCGCTGATCACCCCGAGGGTGGGAAGGTGGTCATGGTCAGCAAGAACGGCCGCACTTTCAAGGTGGGCCTGGGAGTCGACGGGGAGTACGTCGCCCTGGACCTCAAGAGCTTCATCCGGCTCACCGAGGACATCCCGAACCTCCTGGCTCAGAACCTCCGCGACGACCTGACTCTGATCGAGGAATGACATGAGACCTATCACACCGCAAGAGGCGGCGGCGGAAGCCCTCAAACACATCCGAGGTGATCGAAGCTTTCAACGAGCTGATCGCCAGACACTTGCATGGGGGCACAGCTACCGTCCCTCAGAATGAGGTCATCGCACGGATCCGCTCAAAGCTCGGTGTTTCGAGATCGGCCATCTTCGAGAATGGCTGGTTGAACGTGGAACCTCTCTTCCGACGAAATGGGTGGGAGGTCCGCTACGACAAGCCAGGCTACAACGAGACCTACCAGGCCCGTTTCATCTTCCACGAGTGTGACGACCGAGAATTCTGAGAACCGACCATGACCATCATCCAAGACATCCTTTTCCGTCTGAAGACACGCAACGACCGAGGGGAGGGGCTGATCCTGGGCGCCGCAGAAACACGGGTCCTGGTCGGGTACCTGGCAGAGCTGAGCGCCAAGGTGGACCTGGAGACAAGAAGCCGTATCCAGGATACTATCACCGAGCGGGAGGCCCTTCGGCGCCGGCTGGAGGCAGAGTGATGTCCATTGTCCACTACTGGAAGAAGCCCGAAGGGCTGTCACCGGTCACCGATAGCCCCCCGAACCGCACCAAGGTCGTCAAGTTGCTGAACGATCGTTGGGGCCCTTCGGGAGAGTTCCAGGCCACGGACGAGATGTGCGTGATGGTCACCTGGTACTCCGACGAGGGGCAGTGGAACCGGGCTGCCAGGACCTATGGTCGGACTGTGGCCTGGTTCAAAGGCGATGACAAAGACCAGACCACAGGAGAACTTGTCATGGTGGGGGACGCCGGTAAAGGGAAAGGGTGGTCCACCAGGATGACAGACCTTTTCCAGCAGGCCGTGGAAGCCTGGTCCTCCTGGCGTCAGTATAATGGGTGGCTGTGATGTACGTTCTCCGTGTAGAGGTGGAGCTGGACCCCCGAGACTGTGCTGACGATGCCATGGCACGTCAGGCAGCCCGGAACATCCTCGCTGAGATGAACCTCGGGCGCCCAGACAACCTCTCTGAGGGGGTCAAGGTGAAGCTCCAGAAACGGAGCACGAACGCACCCCCAAGGGCTATCAAGTTGTGAGGCGAGCGTGGCAACCGCGGCATACAAACAACCTAACGGGCTGATCTCCCTACACTCCCCCTCTTCTGGGGACGTGTGGGCCTGGAACTGCACACCGGAGTCGGCCTGGACCTTCCTGGTCTTCTTCTACGGCCACAACAGTCCCGAGGGGGCTGCCGAGAACATTGCAGGAGCCCTGAACCCAGCAGGTCGGTTTGGCCATCCCAGAGGATACGACTGGGAAGACTGTCTCGAAGTTGTCGAACGTTCACAAGGCAAGGAACGGGCTGACCAACTCCGGGAAAGCTGCACAAAAGAAGTCTCCGGTTTTCCCTATAGCCGGCCCCTGTTCTGGACCCTCCGGTATGGGCTCATGTTGGGAGAAGTCGGGACAATGGACCCGGACCCGGAGTGGGGCTCCCATGCGGAATACCTGTACGACTTGCCCGGCAAGGACGAGGTGGATGTCCTTCGGCAGTTCCACAAGATGACTGGGGGGATTCACCTGAGCCAAGACCCCTCAAAAACAGCCATGGTGGTGGAAAGATGAAAGTAGGGTCAGTCAGCGCTGACAAGATTGGTTCTACCCATGGTCTCCGGTTAGATCCGGCCCATTACCTGTGCCCCACGGACCGTATCGATCAAGAGATCGCCAGAGCCAAGGCTTCCATCCAACGGTGGGAGAAGAGACTGGACCGCCTCGAAGAGGAGCGGCAACGCATCCTGGGGGAGGTGTGAGGGCGACTACCGATCACTCTTTCCAGGACCCCTGGAAAGACCACCACCGGATGAGGTCCCGTGTTGCCACAGCCCCTGACCTACCAGGGTTTTTTGTCTGGATTTGGTCCCCCCAAGGAGTGGGATGGGTCTATGCCGGAGAGGACCAGGACCATGTCCAGGAAATCCTGAACATGAGGCCCTCGTCTTTCCAGCTTTTTCCTGCGGCGGAGTAGAAGAGGAAGAAGGAGTTAACCATGAGTAGGTCATTTCAGAGGACAGTCGACCTGGACTTCGAGTCCCGGAGAGGGTCTCGCCGCTCGGTGAGCCTGGATGTTTCCTTGGAGTTCGGACTCAATCTCTCGGCCACCGGCGAGATGGAACCAGACACGGCCCGGAGAGTGGCTCACATGCTGCTCTACTACGCGGACGTGCTAGAGGATGAGCGGAAGAGGGCCTGACATGCGGTTCAAGAAGGACATCGGATTCTGGCAGGTCAAGCACCACGGTCTCTATGGCATCGTGTCCGAGACTCATGGCAATGTGATCTGGACCATCACCAACGACCCCAAGCACACCGCAACCTGGCACAAGGCCAACACCCTGATGGGGGCCAAGCGAGCCTGTGCCAAGGCTCTGCGTGATGGTCGGAACTGGAAGGACCGCAAGCAGTGTTCCACCAAGGTTCTCAAGGAAGAGTTCAAGCGGCTGGCTGAGAAGATCACCAGCGAAAGCACCTTTGGCCCCCAGCACATCTACCAGACGTGCAACACCATGCGGCGCATCTGGGAGGAGCTGGAGCGTCGAGGTGAGGAGCCCATGTGGCCGAAGGACCGGCCGACCCAGGCATTTCTACTCGCCAGTTGAGGAGACCCATGCCCGAGTACAGCCTCTGCGAGACCTCCAATGCCATCATCCTACATGCCCGCATCGTTGGGGACGAGGGTCTGGTGTATGGAGGTGGCCTGTTCGAGAACCACGGTAGACGGGCCCTGTGTGGGGCTGAGGTGTCCTGGGATACCCACATCCCCTGGAAGGCGGAGACAGTCCGCTGCCGGGACTGCCGGAAGAAGCTGCAAGACTTGTTGTCCCCCAGTTTTGCTCCTGGTGAACGGCGTTTCCAGGACACCCCGGCCCAGACTCTCAAAGCGTTGCCATGGAGCACCGAGTGGCCGGACCAAGAGGGGTTCTGGTGGTTCACCAACGACGACTTCTTCACCCACGATGAAGGCGCCGGACCTTGTGGGGGCTTTTCCGAGCACATCACTATGGAAGAATTGGAGGAGGGGTCCCTCTATCTGTTCACCCTCGACATCACCCTCATGACCCCAGAGAGGTGGGTCAGGGAAGGGTGGCAGTGCTGCCCCGTCGTGATTTTCAGGCAACCCTCGGAGTAGAAGTCCCGTGAAGATCCAGACCTTCAGCATCGTGGTCGGCACCAGGGCTTGTAATGCCAAGTGCCCCTTCTGTGTCAGCAAGATGACCGGGTTCGAAGAGCTGCCCAAAGAGCGATCCATCAACCTGAGGAACTTCAAGAAAGCCGCCATGTTGGCTGACCGGGCTGGGACCACCACAGTTCTCATGACAGGCAAAGGGGAGCCAACCCTCTACCCCGATGAAGTTTCCCATTACCTTTACCTGTTGCAGGACTACCCTTTCCCCCTCATCGAGCTTCAGACTAACGGCCTGAGCATGGGCAGGCTGGCCGTGAGCCATTACATGGGGGTAGAGAAAGACAACAACTGGTCCCAGGGGTTGAGTGCAGTACACCTCAACAACTGGCACACCCTGGGCCTCAACACCATCGCCCTCTCGGTAGTGGGTACGGTCCAGCAGCACAACGCCAAGGTGTACCTGGGGGATCCCGACGCCGACTACCCCCCTCTGGCTGCCACCATCCGTTACCTGCATCAGATTGGTTTCACCGTCCGTCTGTGTGTGATGATGATGAATGGTGGGGTGGGCAGCCCCAATTGGGTCCGCCGCACTATCGAGTTCTGTCGAGAGCATCGGGTGGAGCAGCTTACCCTCCGCCCCTTGCGTAGGCCTCACCAGACGAGCAGTCCTGATGCCTCCGCCTATGTCAACCGTTACGGTCTGGGGCAAGACCAGATCCGCGACATCCGGCTGGCGGTAGCGGAGATCGGGACCCCCCTCATCAGCCTCATGCATGGGGCTGAGGTATACGACGTGGATGGGCAGAACGTTTGTCTCTCTGACTGCCTGACCATTGACCCCAGCAACGGCGACATCCGCACCCTGATCTTCTACTCGAATGGTCGTCTCACTCACGACTGGCAGTACAAGGGAGCTGTTCTCCTGGGGGGGCAGCAATGATCGAAGAGCTGCGAGTCACAAACCGCCAGCAAACCCCTATAGGATGGTGGCCCGACGTCAAAAGCTTCTCTCGGAGGAAAGTGTTCCGGTTCCAGCCTGGGATGAACATCCTCCTGGGACCCAACGGAACAGGCAAGTCCACAATCATCAAAGCTCTGGCCCGCCTCACACACTGTGAGCAGGGGGGTTGCCCGAGACTCACCGAAACCTCCATCCGCCATTTCATGAAGGACAGAGTGAGGGGCGGGGAGGACAGGCCCAAGACAGGGCTCTCTTTGGTGTCGGATGGTCAACCTGTACACTACTTCGACCCGAGCGTTTCCCCTGGTCTGGTGGGCGGGTCTTTCGACTATGACTTCCTCGACGAGGCCATCACCCTGTCGTTGCCTTCTCGGAAGGTTTCCTCCGGGCAGGTGACCATGGGCAAGCTGAACCGCATCCTCCGCCTGGCCCGGGAGTGTGGGGAGACCGTCGACATCCCGACCTTCCATTGGAACGATATCTGGATGGATGCCGTGGAGGTAGCCGTTCGAGGGCTCAAGTCCCAGATACCCAAGGGCCAAAAGACCATCCTCTTAGATGAGCCCGGCAGAAGCCTGGACTTGCTCAATCAGATCCAGCTGTGGGACCTCCTCAGGAAGATCACCGATGGGGGGCAGGCCCAGTTCATTGTGGCCACACACGCCATCCAAGCCCTGGAGTTCGAGGGGGCCCACATCATCGAGACTGAGAAAGGGTACCACGGGAAAGTGCTCCAAGCTCTGGAGAAATAGGTAGTCCAGCACCTTAACAAGCTGGGACGAGAAATAGCATGTTCAGACGCTTCCTCATGTGGCCCCAATTCAGCTTCCGTGAACGCTGGGAAACGAACCATGCTGATGGGACTCCTGTCACTGTCTGGAAAACCTTCCTCAGCCACCAGAATGGGGAAGAGACTTACATAGGGTTCATCTATGGTTTCAAGCGCCATTGGAAAATCCCCATCGAGGGCAAGGCCAATGACATTCACAAGACCAGGAAAGATGCAGCCCAAGCCCTCCTAGAAGAGGATGGATGGTCCCCCAATCCGAAGATGCGTGCCCAAGGCTGGCAGGCTCAGATTGGCTCCCTGAGAGCCGAGTGCACCGGGGCAGAAGAGACCAACGTTGAACGTCCGCAGCAACCCCTGACAAAGAAGGCAGCCAGGAACATTTATCGCGTCCTGGAAGAGGAGTGTGGTGCTTCAGATGGACCCAAGGACGAGCGTGGGAAAGAGATGTTCGTCCTGTACTACACCCAGGATGACCGGGAGCAGCGGGTGGGCTCAACCGAGCCTATCCCCCCTGAGTGGCGTTTCACCAGTCCCCTGGGGAACAACTGTAGGTTCATCGTGACTCCCCGACGATGGTACGTGGAGTGTGATGATCAGTCTCTCTACAGTGAACTCTGTGTGGCTGAGGCCAACGCAAGACTCCAGGCATTGTGGGTTCAGCTCTATGGAGAAAAGACATGAAAACTGGCCTGTTCCAGCTGTCGGCTGACCCCATCCACTATGGCCACCTGGCCCTCATAGGGCTGGCCACCAACGAGTGTGATCGTCTAGTCGTCTTGGTCACCAGCAGTGCCACGAAAGACTACACGTTCACCTTGGCCGAACGGACCGACATGGTCCGACGAGCTATCCTCCAGCAGTTCCCAGAGGAAACCGATACTCCTCAAATCGAGGTCATAGCCTCGGAGGCCCCCTTGGTGGATGTGTACCTCCGGGAGGGGTGTGATGTCCTGATCAGGGGCATACGGAACAAACAGGACAAGGAGTTCGAGTTCCGGCAGGTCATGCACCACTGGCGTTTCTGCCCCGCTTTGCAGTATCAGTTCATCGAGAACGTTCCAGCTACTCTCAAGACCATCTCCTCCTCTTCAGTCAAGTCGATGGTGGCTCAGGGGTTCGACGTCTCCGAGCTGGTCCCTCTGTTCATCAAGTCGAAGCTGGAACGCAGGATCCTGAAGCAGTGCCTCGTCGGCATCGCGGGTCGGACCGGGGTGGGCAAGTCCTGGGTAGCCAAACACCTGGTGGAGTGCGAGTTCTGGGACCTGGGGTTGGGGCACAAGGGCAACCGTATCAAGACCGCCGCCCACCACATCAACGTGGATGAGCTGGTACGTGAGCTGCTGGCGGAGGACTCCCCGGGAGCCCAGCAGGTTCGGGACCGTATCAGCACACTACTGGGCCCCGAAGTCTTGACTGAAGACCAAAAAGAAATCGTCCGGGAGGAGCTGCACAAGGCCATCCTGGGAGCGTCAGGGGACACCCTGGTAAAGCTCCACAAGACCACAGCGCCCCACGTGCATCGACTCCTCCGGAAACACCTGCGAGGGAAACAGGGTGTCATCCTGGTGGAGTGGGCTCGACTCGTGGAGGACTGCGACCTGACCAACATGGTCAACAACGATGTCATCCTTGTCGATGCCCCTGACGTGTACCGCAAGAAGTTCCTGGAGGCACGAGGGTTCAACTTCGACCTCCTGGCCAGGTTCGATGCCAACCAACCAACAGCAGACCAGAGAGAGCAAGAGCTGCTCGACCTCATCCACAGCGACCACTGTGGGTTCTGTCTCCGTTACGACAACTGGGAGGGTCAGGTCCAGGCTCTTCGCCACATAGCCGAATTCATCTTGGCCCAGTACCCCGGATTCAAAGAGAGCTTGGGATGAGAGTCTACACAGGGTTGGACCTGAACATTGTCATTAGCTGGAGGGAAGCTCGGGTTCGGGAAACGGGCAATGCTTGGTATTTCCAGATTTGGAAGTGTAAGTCCAGAGGAGACAACTGTTTCTCCAGCATTATCCTGGAGACCAGCGAGGCCTTCAAAGCCCACGACCCCAGGAAAAAGTGCATCCTCGCTGCCAGGGACCGCCTGAAGGTCTACGATGCCTTCGACCCTGACTGTCCCGTCTACTGGCCCTATAGCGACGAGGTTCCTTGGGAATGAGCATGCGGGTCAGCAATTGGGTGGTCAAAAAGCTCCTCGGAGAGGGTGCCTTTGGGCGTACCTACTACGGAGAGCATTGGGTCCTAGGGGCTGACCTACCCGTGTGCATCAAAGAGGAGAAGACCGGCCAAGCTCCCTACATGGAGCTGTTCCGGAAAGAGGCCCTTCTCCTGGCCAAGCTCCGACATTTCGGGCTGCCCACGTTGCTCGACTACGTGGAGAACTCCAAGGACGGGCAGCTGATGGTCCTGTCTTTCATCCCCGGGGTGCCCCTGGATAAGGATATCGAGCAGAACGGCCCTGTCACAGACGAGCACCTGTTCTGGGTCCTTGATCGCATCCTGGCTCCTCTGGGCTACATGCACGGCAAGTGGTCCATGGTCCACTGTGACCTGAAGCCGGCCAACATCATCCTGGACATCCCCAACCATGAGGCAGTCCTGGTGGACCTCGGTATGGCCGTGGTTGTGGGGGACTCCTTGCCCCTGGCCAAAGGGGGGACTCCCGGGTACCTGCCTCCGGAGTTTACCCTCGGGTACACCCCTCTCCCTGAGGCTGACATCTACTCAGTGGGGAAGATCGCTGTCTTTTTGGTCACAGGCGACCAAAAGATGGTCGAGAGAGGTGAACTTCCCGCTGACATGGACCCCAGGCTCCAGGACTTTTTGGGGAAAATGCTTCGAAGAGACCCCATGGAGCGACCCAATGGCGTAGACAAGCTGAGAGATGACCTGTTCCGGCTGAGGAAAGAGGTGACAGGTCGAACAGAAAGCCTGGAAGAGATAGGAAGACGGTAAGCAGATGGCTCACACATTCACAGTCGGCCCGCCCCAGGAGGTCAGCTCCTGGTGGCTGAAGAACCACACCCCACAGCACTTCTTGGAGCACCCCGAGGTGTCCCAAGACCTGAAAGGGGAAACCCTGTACGCCCCAGACATCCAGACGGTTGGGGGAGAGTCTCCGTTTTTCGACTCCGTCGCCTATGCCTTCAACATGCACATGCCGCTGGTCATCAAGCCTGACGCAGCTTGGCTGACCATCCTCACGGGGCTGACCCACCACATCGACACTGACCCGGAGGGGCTCCGACACCACTTCGTCGAGCACGAAGGGCAGGTGGAGCTGGTGGTCGAGGTGGGGTCCCCACCCATCCCCCATGTCCCTCCAGAGGTGTGGACGATCCTGGTTCAAGGGTTCTCTGAGCAGATCGGTGGGTTCATCGGCAAGAAGAAGGACCTCATCGTCTGCGACTTTTCTACCACGACGGACACCGACAGGCTGTCCTCGGAGATTGCCCTCATGGGGGCGATGAAGCACTACTTCACCTACAAGGCCATGCTGCTGTGTGGCCTGACCGACGTCACCATCGAGGGCACCCCCGACGACTGGGGCAATATGTACGACAGAGTTCGTACACTGTCTGAGCTGGGTCTCGGGTGGTGGACCGATCACCTCCTGCCAGTCATCGACCAGTTCCGTCTGGCTTCCGAGGGTAAACCCGACATCGAGTTCTGGAAGGCAGCCTACCGCAAGGAGCGGTTCGGGTCCGGCAGCCAAGGAAACGTATCTGGGTGGATCAACGTGTTCCACCCATACATCGCTGGGGAAAGGGCAATGCGGCGCAACGTCTGCGTCGACTGGCAAGGTGGGATGGGCATCGACCAGGACGATTTCCCCTCTGGTCTGGTGATGGCCCCTGTCCTCATCGACGACCACGGTGTCATCAAGTACAACACCCAGTTCTATGGAGGTCTGATGGGGGTCTCCTTGGGAGCCGACCAGTCAGTCCAGGCCGTCAGCGGGTGGTTCGTCCAGAACTTGGGTCCCGTGGAAGACTAAGATGCCCACCTACAAACAACCAAGCCCGGAAGACGTCCTGAGCCTACGGGACACCCACCAGAAGTGGACCTTCAGGGTATGCTGCCAGAGAGACCTCCAGAAGGGGGACGTCATCCTGGATGACGACGTCCTGTTGACCATCTCGGGGACAGGCTGGGACCCCACCAATCTCAGGCGCTACTCCCTGACCTATGGGGACGGGACCACCAAATGGTTCACGGTCAACTGTTTCGTGGTGAAAGCAATGGTGGTGGAGGATGTCTAGACCCAACGATGTTGGAGTGGGGACGGCGATCTGCCTGCTCAATGAGAAAGGCCAGATGCTCATGCTCCGACGAAAGGGATCCCATGAAGATGGAAAGCTCTGCTGGCCCGGGGGATGGATAGACCGAGCCGACCAGACCCTCCTGGCCGCTGTCCAACGTGAAGCCCTCGAAGAAGTGGGGGTCACAGTCAAGAGTGCTCTTCAGGTAGAGGCCAAGACCTCTGACATTCCTGAGTATGGATTTCGTACAGTGACCATCTGTTTTGCCTCTCCTCACACTGGCTGGGAGGTCACTCCCGGTCTACTGGAGCCAGACAAGTGCTCCGAGATGCTGTGGGTCGACCTCCACGGAGAGGACTTGGACCCGGATGACCTGTTCCCTGGCCTGGCAGAGGTCATCTACAGATTGCGTGGTTTTGTCCAGGCCGTATGGTGGCAGGACCTCTATCCTTGGAACCAAGACCGGGACTGACGTCCCTGGACCAACAAACAGACAGAGAAAAACCATGAGTGGAGCCTTTGGATGGGGCGGGAGAGACCGTCGCCGATCAACTGACTACCCCAGCAGCTCGGGTGGTACTGGGTTCAGCCGGGCCAGGCAGGCTTACCAGAACCCTCCCCCAGCACCTTCCCACAGTCCCCCTCCGACGCCCCCGCGCTCTGTCCAGCAGCCACCACAAAGCCGGGCCCTGGGGCCTCGGGCCCGCATCGGGGGGATGAACGTCGACCCCAAGGGCCGCACCCTCAAGAGCACGGCAGACAACGTGCTGATCGTCCTGCTGGATGGCACAGGATCCATGGGTTCCTGGCGTTCGGAAATCTGGGCACGGGTCAAGGTCCTGTACGATGAGGCCAAGGCTCTTCTCGGGGACAATCTTCAGATCCTGTTCGGCACGTTCGGGGACCTGAAGTTCCGGGACAGGTTCGAGATCGCCAATTTCGCCGCTGGCCCGGATCTGGACGACTGCCTGTCTGCCCTCTCCATCGATTTCGGTGGGGGTGGGGACGAGGAGGAGTCCCCCGAGATCCCAGCCTACTACCTGCTCAAGAACGTGGATGTCTCCACGGCAAAGAACGTCTACGCCTACTTCATCACCGACGAGAAGGCCGCAGAGAGGCTCGACAGGGGCCTGGTACTGCGGACCCTGGGTCTGGAGCTGGACCCGGAGTTGGGGCACACAGCGGACGTTTTTCGGGCCCTCCTGAGGAAGATGGAAGTCTTCCTGGTCCTCCGACGCACCGTCAACTACGGGTACGACCCCGAGCGTATCCGCAAGTTCTGGGAGAGGACCATCACGAAAGAACGGATCCTCCCCCTCGACGATGGCCGTCGAATCGTCGACACCATGTTGGCTGCGGTGGCCAAGACCACCAACCAAATGGACAGTTTCCAGGCCAGTTACATGGTCCGCAACAAGGGGAGCCAGTACGCCGACGAGAACTGGGGAACGGTGCAGAAGTCCGTTGCCCTGGTCGGAAGTGGCGCTCCAACGCCCCCGCCTTCAGCCAAGAAGTCCAGGCTCCTGGATGCCCTCCTCAACGACAAGGACGAGTGACATGGACAAGGTCCAACAGAACCTCCAAGACGCAAAGAAGCACGTCCAGGAGGGAGATTTCCAGGCCGTTGAACAGGACCTCACTGAGGCCAAAGACAACCTGGTTGATGCCCTGGCAAAGGACCTCAGGATCTGCACCAAGTGCGGATGTGACACCGCTGGTCACGGCTACTCCGTAACGTGGGTGAATGGGGTGGAAGACCTCAGCACCCTCCTTTGCCACGACTGCGAAGAGGCCCGGAGGCTGGAGGCATACAAGAAGGACAGGGTCATCACCACTAGGCTGATGATGGATGCAACCTCCTATAGTATGCGGGACGAGATTGACACCTACGCCCGCAAGTACAGGGAAGAGATCCCGGAGCTGGAAGAAGTCCTCCAAGCCATGGCTCACCTCAAGCTCCTGGTCAAGCTCTTCGATCGGGACGTCTGGAAGCCACGTGGAGAAGAGGACGGCCTAGCCCGCATTGTCCGGTCTTCCTCCTACCACGGCCTGTCTGGGAAGCTCAAGGTCAACCGTGGGTTCGACAAGTTCTTGGCCGGGGCCTGGGCCGGAAGGGCCCTCATTACCATTCAGTCCCCCAAGGGGAGCATGATCACCCTCATCACTGCTGAGGACTACAAGCCCGAGGAGTACGATTTCGACATCGGCAGTCCTTTCAAGATGGGGATCCAAGGCATCCACGCCACGGCCGAGGTTGCTGAGATGCTCTTGACCAACGCGATGGAAGCCTGGGTCAAGGGTGAGGTGACAATGGAAGAAGACCCTGAAGTAGGATTGGGCTGACCATGGCCGAAGAGACTATCACCGACAACGTCCGAAAGGCTCTCCGTCGCCCCCTGAACTACGCCACACTGTCTTTCCGCAGGCAGTGGGACGTGGATGCTGGGCTGGGTCTCCTGGACTGGGAACCAACCCCAGGAGAGAGGACTGCCTACCTTCGACTCCGGAAGGAAGCGGGGCTAGGTACCTGTGCCCACCTTCGGCTCAAGAAGGAGACCTGAGATGTCAGAATGGATTGTCTGGGTCGACCGGGACCAACGGAAATATGGTTCGGTGACAGCTGACACCGAGGAACAAGCCCTGGAGCTGGCCCACGAGCAGTTCGTTGTCATGGAAGGAGATGGGGATCTCCACGTCAGGCCAATAGAGCCGGGTGAATCTGTGTTCATCTCCCTCCCACGGCTCCGATCGATGCGGCACGATGACCTGTCCCACAACATCCCGGTTGGGGCCATCGTCGAGATCCCTAACTTCAACCGCTTTTTCGAGGAGCAAACTACAGGGAGGTGGCCAGACACCAAGGCCATCGAAGGGACACAAATCGAAATTGAAGGCCGAGCCAGGCTTTACATAGTCGGGCACACTAGGGACTGCGATGGGACCCCTTTGTACATGGTCTCTGCTGCCCCCATCGGGTTCCCGAGTTCGATCCCCGACAGGATGAAGTATGCTCTTCTCGCTCGGTTCTCAGACTCAGGGTATTCGGAGGAGAGTCTCGTGGACACTGGCCACCGGGTCGAAGTGCAGAGCTTCGAGGGGTTCATAGATTCCCTAAGGCCCGGGGCCGAGTCCGATGCCAGATGACGATGATCGCGACCCCTGGGACTGCCCAGTGTGTGGCCGTGAGCTAGAGCTGGAGACCTCTGGAGGGGGGCATTTGACCATGCAGTACATGCTGTCCTGCCCCTACTGCGGCTTCGATGAGTATGTTGACGAGGAATGGCTGGAGGAGACCTGGAATGAACCACACTGACACCTGCTCCGTTTGCCTCAAAGAGATCCCAGAAGGGGAACTCCTTCTGGGGGTTCCCCGGATGGCTTTCTGTCAACCTTGCCTAATAGCCACCAACGAGGCTGTAAAAGGCAAGGTGGAGGTGAATGACCGTCGAAAGGACTGGAGAGAGTGGGTCCAGTACCATCGCACCGAAGAAGGGAAGGTGCGGTCAGTTCTGCTCCCCTTGACCCCGGCCGAGTGGTGTAAGTGCTGCATGCGAGAGGGGGATTTCTACCGTGGCCCCTGCTGTGGCAACATGGGTCGTGCCCAGGATATCCTCAACAGCATCTTCCGTGACGGAGGGTGGGCCGAGTCTGATGAGCTGTACGAGTGGTACCAGCTTCTGCGTAGTCACGATGGCTACTGCCCAAAGGACTTGCCCGACCCTTCCGAGAAAGCCGTGGAAGACCCTATTGCCCGCATCGTGGCAGTGTGTGGAGAGATCGACAAAGAGGAAGCCTGGGACTTCAGTCGATTGGACAAGCCCCGTCCTACAGACCTGGAAGACATCGACCAGGCCATCTCTGTTCTGTCCGGCGGCATCTGGCGAATGTACGTCGAGAGAATACTCTGCTCGGGCCGCAGTGATGAGGAGACGTTCCAGCACAAGCTGGCGACCTCCCTCAACCTGGCCGAGTCCATCCCCGCACTGCGGACTCTGTTCATCAAGCTCAAGGAGAGAGACCCAGGCCCCATCGATGCTTGGGCCATCTACTTGGATGGAGCGGTGGCCAAGACCCGTGGCGGCCTGGCTATCTATGCCTCTGCCACAAGGTGCCGGGAGGTCATCGAGATGTGGAGAGAAGGTGGCCTGGAGCCAGAAAAGACCACCGAAATCAAGCCCATTAGGGTAACAGTCGAGGAAGGCCTCACAGTAAGAGAAGAGAGCTGATGGAACTCACCCAGGACCAAAAGAACACGTTCCGGGACACAGCCAAACGCATGGTTCAAGGCTGGATTCAAGGCTTGACTGATCCTGAGTCCAAAGGCCTCGGAGGCCACTCGATGGCGGCCCTGGAGCGTCAATTCGGGCTGGCTCTGATTGAGGGTTTCAAGATGGCCGAGGTGGCTGGCCAGCTGGCTTCCGCAGTCGCACATTTGGAAAAACCCACACCAGAACCAAACCCCCCAGAACCGGATCCTGAACCAAGCCTCCCGGAACCGGATCCTGAGACAGACTCACAGCCAGAGACAGACCCACAGCCAGATCCGGACCAGGACGACCCGAAGGATCCACCCGAAGAACCCGAGCTGTCCTCTAGCTTGTCCAAAGCCAGGTTGGTCTCGCTATGCAAGGATTTGGGAGCCCCCCAGGAGTACATCCGTTACTACCTGGGAGATGAGTCCGGTGTCTTCCGGGATGGGGGGAAGAGGCGGAGGCCGAAGAAGTCCGAGAAAGAGCAGGTGTGCCGTGACATCATCCAGGCTCAACAAGAAGGGGCCTGGGTGCAGAAGGCCTGGGCTAAAGAGGCAGGGCAGACATGAGCCGCCGAATCCCAGACCCCTCAGAGCACACCAAAGAGCAGCTGTGGGACTTGCACGGTGCTGGTAATGTGGTATTCCATGCAGGCGATTGGGACCAGCTAGCCTACGGCATGGATGGTCGCGGGTGGTGGTACTGGACCCTGGACAAGACCGCTTTCATGGGTCCCTACAAAGGACGAAAACGGGCTGAGAAGGCTTGGTCTCAGGAAAAAGGATAGGTAGGAAGGTCACTAGTGGGATGGGATAAGCAGGCAAGACTTGCCTTGTCTAAAGGAGAAGCTGTCCAAGTGAAGCCCAAGGGGAACTCCATGGACCCGCTGATCGTCAGTGGGGCCAGAGTCACCTTGGAACCTGTTGACCCGGATACCGTGAAGAAAGGGGACATTGTCTTGGTGAGAGTCAAAGGCAGAACCTATCTCCACCTGGTGAAAGCCCGTCGAGGCAAACAAGTCCTGATTGGGAACAACAAAGGACATATCAACGGATGGGCAAGTCCAGACTCTGTCTACGGCATCGTTACGGAGATCGACAATGGTTGACACCAGGATCTACCGGGACCAAGAGAAGATCCCACAAGACCCGGAAAAACGTCGAGAGAGCATTCGGTGGCTGTTCCAACACAAGGTCTGGACCCACTCTGTGACGATCAAGATGCCTCCTTGGTTATCGACTGAATCCGTGTCCGTGTTCTCCTGGGACTCCCAATCCACAGAGGATTGGGAAAAGTGTTCGGTCGAGATAGGGTGTCTCCAAGACTGCTGGTGTGTCAGTCCTGTCTATGTCAACCCCCAGACAGAAGAAATCGAGGAGGACGACACCCTCAACACTGGGTTCCGAGTCTGGATAGAGGCTGGTCCATGGGTCGATCTCTCCTCCCTGGAAGATGAACCAGAACCTCCCCGTGGGTGGGACGACCACAACCGATGGGGACGCAGCCATGACTGCCGACTCGACTGCGGTGGGCCAACGATGGAGGACGCTCTTCTGGAGCTGGCCACCCTAGTCAAGGTGTTTTACCGCGAAGACGGAACGGATACTGGCATGGATTGGTGCCGGGGACCTTGCAGACCGGATTCTGATGGCTTCTGCATCCTATGTGGGTTCAGGGTGGACGAAGATGAAGACGAAGACTGATCAGACTGACCAGATCGATGTCGGGTACTTTCAGTACACCAGATACCCCGGCAAGCCACCCACAGAGCTGCCAGATGGGAGTCTCCAGTACCACCCAGAGTGGGAGATGTCCCACTGTTTTGGGGGCACCTACGAGTGGGCCGACAAGATCGTGGCGGCTGGTCTCAACGGAGTGCGTTTCCGAGTCGTGCTGGTCCCGGAGGAGAGTTGACCAATGGTGCCTGAACCAATCGCTTTGGTCGACATGGACGGAACCCTCGTCGACTATGACTCCGCGATGAGACGAGACCTGGACCTCATTGCGGGGCCCAACGACCCACCCATCGAGCCCGGTCACCCGGGAGAAGATCCAGAGTGGTTGGAAGCTCGCCGAAGGCTCATCAAGTCTCAGACAGGCTGGTGGAAGAACTTACCCAGACACCAACCTGGGTTTGACATCCTGACGATGCTCCGAGAGCAGCTGTGGAACATCCACATCCTGACCAAGGGTCCCTGGAAGACCACAAGTGCGTGGTCAGAGAAGGTCGAATGGTGTCGGGAACACGTTCCTTTCGCCCGAGTGCACGTCGGGGAAGACAAAGGCCTGGTCTACGGCAAGGTGCTCGTGGACGACTGGCCCCCCTACATCAAACGGTGGTTGACATGGCGCCCCCGAGGTTTGGTGATCATGCCTGCCTGGCCCTGGAACGAGGGTCATTTCGAGGGCAGCGGATGGAGACCCAACGTGATTCGGTACACCGGGTCCAACGCCCAGGAAATCCGTAGCCGCCTCTGGGAGGTCCGGCAGACAACTATCTACTCGGACCAGGACAACAACCGTCCCGAATGTCCCGATTTCACTCGGGTGTCAGGAGACATCCTGTGTCCCGACTGTGGAAAACCCTACTGGAAGCACCCTGTAGACCTGGCCGCTGTGACCGGGGACAAGTGGCGTTGTGTCCCCTGGCTCCACGTCGCCTGCGATGGTCGAAGGCTCAAGCTGTAGCATGCCCGACGACCACGAAGTCTGGGTGATCAGCGTCCATAAGCGCATCGACAGGAGCATTGTCCTCGACTGTGATGAGCTATTAGATGTCCTGGCAACGGCCCTACAGGGTGAGTTCGATCGTAACAAAGCTCTGGAGGCCTACCATTTCCGCCGCGAAGCCGACTTGGCCCTGGAAACAATCTCAGACGCTGTTGACGGCATGAGAATGGAAGAGGCAGCCCGCCTGCTCTTGTCCTACGAGCAGAGCTACGGCCGGGATGCGGACTACACCTTCTACAGGTCCCTCTTGTCCCGATTGGGCGTGGAGGTACATGTGGTTTGTGCAATCTGTGGGCAGGTAGCAACGAGGCCTGTTAGTGGTTCATCGGAGCCCTGCTCCAAGTGCTCAGGCTTGGATTTCAACCTGTCTAATGATTAGTGCCTCGGAGACCTCAACGAGCTTTCACTATTCACCTAACTGAAACCGGTAGACCCTGTAAAAACAACGACCTTTGAGTAAACACCATGAAGAAGATTGAGATTGCTCTACTGGTCCCGGGCATCCTGGGAGTCCTGTCCATCACCTCTGTACGCATCGTGGACTGTGTTCAGTTTGACCAGGACATCGAAGGCCACCTGAAACGGGCCGCGGATGCAAACACCCTGGAGCTGGCCAAGAAAGAGATGGAAACAGCTGTCACGAACATCCACGCATGGAAACTGTGCACAGACAAGGACCCGAACTGGAGGGCCCAGGGGGAACATGACTGCTACACCAACATCCTCTACCGGGTGCCTGCGGACGACGTCTTGTTCTGGCGTACCAACCTGGAGGCCGCCCTGGCCGACCTGAAGTCGGTTCCCAAGGATGCTGGCCATCTCACAGTCAGCAACACCCTGATGAAACTCAGGGAGACCATCCTCGACCAGGGCAAGGAGAAGGTGAAGGTCACAGTTCCTCCCGGGATCTCTGTCTACCCTCACAACTCGCTGTTTTTCTGGCTAGTCGTCCTGTTTGGGGTGGCAGCCGCCTTGGCAGGGGTCAGTTTCTGGTGGCGGGAGATCCGATGACACAGCTGGCAAGTTACAAGGCCTTGCCAGCTTGTTGAGCAGGGGCCCTCTGGTCTTGGGTGGCCCAGCAACCACTTAGGCATAGGGACAGGACATCCACAGGCGACCAGACCGGGGTACACAAACAGATGAACTTTCGACATGACAACCTCCAGCCATAAGACGAAAGGTGTTGCATGGAGACCAAGCAAGTCATCGTGGTCCGAAAAGACCTCGGGATGCGCAAGGGCAAGATGATTGCCCAGGGGGCTCACGCCTCAATGAAGGTCTTCTTTGACCTCGGGAAAGTCATCATGTGTGCCGGGTCCGCCATCGAGACCCATTGGAAGATGGAGATCGGACCCCTCACCTTGCCCATGCGAGAGTGGGTAGAGGGATCCTTTGGCAAGGTGGTGGTCGGCTGCAACTCTGAGCAAGAGCTGCTGGACCTACACCGACAAGCCCTACAGGCCAACCTCCCTTGCGCCATCATCCAAGACCAGGGACGAACGGAGTTCCACGGGGTGCCCACCTACACGGCTTTGGCCATAGGTCCCGCCAGAGTAGAAGACATCGACACCATCACAGGGGAGCTGAAGCTGCTGTGAAAGTCACACCCACTGCCCTAGGGTCGACATCTATGGGGTACCTGATGCGCTACGACGACAATCCCCTCCAACACCCGGGGGCCTGGTCCATCCTGCCCGGCATCGCCGACATGAAAGGGTTGGTTCCCCACAAGGGTATTACCCTGGAACGGCAAGCCGCCACCATGTGGTATGGGGTGATGGTTTACCAACACCCCAGGAACGTGGAGGTTACACGTTGGGTGGCTTTCTTGGGTTCGATCTGGGGTACAGGTTCGAACATCCAGATGATCTTGTTCGACCGGGACCCTGACGCCCTGATCAGGAGGGTCGAGGCAACCTCCTGGTTCAAGGGGGAGCATCGTTTCTCTGGCGGGTGGATCCGAGATGATCGAGTCACAGGTGAGTGGGAAGACGCACCATGAAGATCCTTGCAGCCAGCGACATCCACCTGGGCAGGCCCGGATGGTCTCCTGAGCCAGAGAGGCTCATCCTCCGAATCAAGGAGGACATCCGACGACATCGACCCGATGTGCTCCTGCTTGGGGGAGACCTCATAGAACCCGGAGAGAGACCCCTGGAAGAGGTCCTGGGAGCCTTCGAAGACATCCCCCTGGCCAAGCTGTGGGTGGTCGGGAACGACGACCTGGAGGCCTTACAGGGACCCCTGAGTGGGTATGCTGAAGAAGCTCAGAAACTAGCCGAACCTTTCGGTTTCCATGTGCTCGACCATGCCCCTTGGAGCCACCAGGAGTACCGGGTGATCGGCAATCTGGGGTGGTTCGATGGGAGTCTATGGAGGGCCTATGAGCCGGAGCCTGTGTGGTCCAAGGAAGAAGTAACAGAGCAAGCAGAAGCCTGGCTCCAGGACACTTTTGGACCACGTGCCGACCTGACCAATGCTGAGTTGTTCGTACACTGCCAGCAGACGCTGATCCACCACCATTGCCAAGCCTGTGAGGAACCACACGTTCGTGTCGTGCGTATGACCCACACGGTCCCGTCCAGGAAAATGGTCTTGTATGGGGAAAGTGCAAAGCACGACTACATGAACCATTTCATGGGCTGGGAAGATGGCCACTCGCTCAACTACCTGAGTCAATTCAGAGTGGCCCTCCAGCTATGTGGGCACACCCATCGTCAACAGGTGTTGTTGGGCAAACGCCGACCCCCACTGATCAACGTGTCAGGTCTGGGTCAGCCCCGATTGCTAGAGGTCTAGAGATGGAACGCCTAACCGATGAGCTGGTTTACCCCCTGGACAACTTCCACCGGTGCCAACGGTGTGGGTTCGAGTCCGAGGACATATGCAGGTTCCGTTTCTGGACCGAGTGCGACGAGAACGACAACCCCGAACCCGACAAGGTGTTCCTCCTTTGTCGAGGCCAATGCCGTCAAGACCTAGAAGAACACCCCCGTCTCTACATCGAGGTCCCCTGGGGAGGGGGTTCCCCCGGGCATTTCACCTTCACCTGTGAGGAGTGCTCTTTCCGCCAGGGAACGGGGTGCAGTCATCCAGATCTGAAATCCAACGGAGGGGAAGGGCTGGAGGTGATGGTGGGTTCCCCCATCTTTGCACCCAGCACCATCGTGTGTTTCAACGACGGGCGACCCCCCTGGAGACCCCCGATGCAAGCCCGCGAGTGCAAAGGGTTCAGTCCTTTTCGGGAAAGCAGTCGGGGCACCAGTCGGGATATTGAGCCGCGGTGATGGCCTCGGTGGCCGTGTAACAACAGATGATGCTGCCGTGGGTCCAGCACACGGCAGCCCACGCTCCCCCCGCAGGGGAGGATGACGGTGGCCCGGGTCAGTCGGCCGTATTTGGGTTGGCGTCGTAGTATTCGGACGACCCGGTGGGCTCTCGGGCCCAGTCGGGGTCGTTTGCGTCGGAGCCGATGCAGCTCCAGAAGGTGGGGTCGATGGCCCGGCAGTCGTTGACCATTTTGACGTAGCGCCGGGGGTCCCAGAGGGTCAGGAGGCCGCTGCCATCCTGGCCGTCGTGCTTCCAGACCCGACCGTCGTTGGTACGGGCGAAAAGCTGGATGATCTGTTGGGTGCCCCGGGGGCCGGAGACCTGGGCCTCGTGGGTGAACCAGGCGCCCCGGATGTCCATCTGCTCGGGGCCGTAGTCCTCACAGTAGTCCGCCATCTCGGCGGCCAGCTCGTGCTGGTAGTCGTAGCGGGCCATGTCCTCGGCCAGCATCTCCTCGTATTCGTTCCAGTCCACCATGTGTTGTCTCCTCCTCTCGTTCAGCCTACCTACTCCAGAGGATGAAAAAGTTGGAAGAAAAGTTTTCGAAAAGAAAAAGCCCAATGTTTCCGAGCACTTGCGAGAAAGTTTTCCAACTTTTCCCACCTTCGGAGTAGGTATGGCGAGACGACGAGGAGGACACGATGGACACCCTGACCCACGAGCTGAAAACCAGCGAGCTTCCGGCCTACTCGCCGGAGCACTACCAGGCCAACGGCCTGACCGTGGCCCTCCGGCACGACGATGAGGGCACCTACACGGTGACGGTCAGTGACGACCCCGGCACCGATCATCGGTTCGAGGGCGAGGGCGCGGCCGAGCAGGCCGTGAGCTTCATCAACAACGTCCTGTTCCGGAAGGTCTTCCGGACGTCCCTGGACACCCGCACGTACCTGGCCGACAAGGTCGGCATCCGCAACGTCGGGGCCGTCATCCACCGTGGCGACATCGTCCCCACGGGCGGCGGCGCGGAAGGCCATTTCGTGGGCATCGACAACGCCGGTGTCGTCTGGATGGCTTACCAGTCCGAACGATACCAGGGCAAGGTCGAGCGCTTCGACCTCAACCGGGCCGAGCTTCGCAAGCGGGAAGCCGAGCAGGCCAAGGCGGACTACCTCAAGGCCGTTGCCGAGCGGGAGGCCTTCAGCAAGAGCTGCCTGGCCTCGCTGCGTAGCAAGATCCACGGGTCCTGGAGGGTCCCGGAGCACGCCATCCAGGCTATCGAAGGGGCCGTGAAGGCCTACCGCCGGCCCCACCTTGGTGGCATCGTCGTCGAGGGCCCCCGCGGGGGCCGGCACCTCGTCCGAGTGAAGCGCTACTCCTGCACCAACAAAAGCGGCATCAGCAACCACAACCTGTGCTACGGCTGGATCGAGGCCCATCGCCTGGCCCGCAAGGCCCAGGCCTGACACCACCCAACCTTAGGAGAAAACACCATGCGTTCCCTGACCATGAACCTGACCCTGACCATGAACCAGTCTTACCAGGTCAACGGGTACAGCCGCTACCACGGCATGTCCATCCGGACAGTGTGGGCAGTCAAAGAGAACTGACATGCACGCCAAGATCAAGACCCCGGACTGTCTCCGTGCCTTTTCCCGAGAGGATCGCAGGATCCTCTCGGGAGCCTACGGCAAGCCGGCCAGGGTGCCCGTTTTCGGCCTCTTCTGTGACTGTGAGGAGGAGCCCCACTACTACACCTGGGGAAAGCCCGGGTCCAACGCCCCTTGCTTCGAGATGGAGTGCCCCCGGGAGACCGTCGACCTCACCGAGCAGTTCGAGGGACCAGACGGGATTCAGCTCCCCAGGTACGCCTGGCACCGACCTCCCTGGGACTATGACACGTCCCAGGGGCTGAGGGCCTACCAGCCTGCCTCCACTGCTGAGATGTCCGGTGAGGCTGACGCCATCCGGAGATGGTTCGGAGCCGACTGGGTGGAGGAGCAAGGGATCCTCTGGTTGGCGCCAGCATACCCATACCCCAACGCCCGCTGGACCTGGAAGTCCTTCAGTCGTCGAGGCCGCCTCGTGGACTTGGCTGCCCTGAGGTTGGACAACTTGCGCTACACCTACGGTGCCGAGGGGTACGTCCTGCACCTCGGTGACATCCCCGCAGAAGCTCTGGTGGATGTCGAAAAAAGTGAAAAAAGCGTCCAACTTTTCTCCATCCCGGAGTAGGTAGGGTGCAAGGAAAGAAGAGGGGCTAAAGGAAAGGCCCCGGGGGACAAAGAGAGAGTCCCCAAGGTTCTCTGACAATTGAAGACGGACTAACGCGAACCAAGGAGGAGCATCATCATGCTGCTCTAGGTGAGGGTTCCCACTCCCAGCCATGCCGGGCCGGCGTGGGGGTAGCTCAAGTGGCACTGGCCCGGCCCCAGGACCCGAACGAGTTGGTGTGAGGCAGAGTTGGTGTGAGGTATCCAGGCGTACCGCCGGACCAAAACCACCGTAATCCAAGCGAGTCTCTAGCAAAACCACCGTAATCCAAGCGAGTCTCGTTCGGTCCTGGGTCGCTGACCGTAAGATATGGTCGACAGGCGGGTCGTCTCACCCGTCTGCGAAAAACAAGTCTGAGGCGACCCTTTGCCCGTTGGGGGGGTCTACGAACGGGAAATGGCCCAAAGCCAGAAGGAGGTGTCCAAGTTTCTTGTTTGGTTGATGTCTCCCCGAAGAGGCTCTCACCGTTTTCGTTCTCATTCATTTGGTGGAGAGCGGTGAGAGCCTTCTGTGGACGGGTTCGAGGGGCCGGAAGCCCCCATGATGCCGGCAAGGCTCATGTAGAAGTGGTTCGACTCCACACCTGCCCACCAACACGCCCACCCTGGGCAAGCTGGTCCAACCGGGATTTCCGGTTTACCCTCGGGGATTCGAGGCCAGCAACGGGAGCCAGCACTGCATGCAGTGACTTGGCCGAGCGGGTGAAAGGCCACGCACTTAGAAAGAGCTGAGCGACTAAGGGCTACCAGGGCGGCCCAGGAGGATCCTGGAAAGGGAGGGCGGTTGCACCCTGGAAACGCAACCAGTGACCGGCAGCACAAGGGCCATCTGCCGGACCAACCTCGGGCAGGAGTGGCACCGGAGGTTGGTGGGAGGATTGCCCACTGTCAAGACGGGCCAGAGCCACAAAGGAATAACCCCAGCTTGAACCCGCATCGTTTCAAGATCAGAGGGGGCGCTCGGCTCCCAGACTCGGCGGTCTGGGAGAGCGCTCGGTAGGGACACCAGCCGACCCGTGAGGTTCCTCACGAGGTAGCCCACAAACCAAACTGGCGTCGTTCACGCCCACAACCACAAGATCCGCCGGCGGGCACAGAGCCCGCCAACAACGACCCAGAAACCCCTAGCCTAAAAGGATGGTAACAGTCGCCGAATACCCACCCTGCCTCTCCGACTCGACGGGAAAGAGAGGGGAAACAGTGGCCCAGGGGGGACACAAACAGAGGGGGCTGGCTGATCAAGCAACGAGGCTCTGGTGGGGGGACGCTTGGGACCCCCCACCAGAAGGCTGTCCCCGAACTTCCGGCGGTAATGGCAGGACAGCTTGAGCGATAACCGGGAGGCCCTGGATAGAGAACCGAAACCTCTTGTGAGCTGGTCGGGGGTGGGGGTTCCCAGGGTAATTGCCGCTTAGGAAGAGACTGGCTCCCAGTCACAACCGGAGGTCGCCGGTAAACGCCCACTAGGCCCGTACTGCACGAGGATGTCGTGGCCGAAAACCGGCTAGATCCCGTGATGGTGGTGTGACACCAAGTCGAGGGGGGCACAAATCCCAACCAAGTGGGCAATGCCCTGTCCTTGCATGTCCACGGAAGCCAGACTGGAGATGGCACCTCGTGTGGCGAAAGCCTGTTCGATTGAACTTTGAGGTCATCCGAGTGCGGCGTCAGAGCACGACTGGAGCCAACCTGTGATAGATGATCGTAGGCCAAAGGAGAACGGGTGTATAGCTGGTGATAGGGGGTTCGAATCCTCCTCCGTGGACCTGAAGGTTCGTGTTTTCACAGCCCTGTGGTGTAAGTGGGAACCTGCGGTTGGGGCCTCCCCCGGGTGCACCACACCTGTATGTCCTTTCTTTTCAAGGGCCAGAAACCGCTCGACGGTGGAGGCAGGCCCACCTTGAAAGGATGACAAAGACAGGTAACACGCCGGACTCATAATCCGGAACTCCCGAGGTGGCGATCTCGGGCGGGGCTGTGAGCACACGAGCTAGGCAAGGTGCAAGAGCGTGTGGTGAGTGACGTGCTGGTTGACCACCAGCTAGTGGGGGTGGCGAGTTCCCCATGAATGGAAGCGGGGTGGTGCCCGCAACAAAAGCCCCGGACCCCGGATGGGGTCGTCGAGGTGGCGGCGTTAGGGAGACACCGTGGAGGGGGCCGTGAGACCTTCGGGTCTGAGATCGGCATCAACCTACGAAGCAGGACTCCCACCACCTACCAAACCAGCTAGGAGAATCACATGCAAACCCACCAGTGGGAGTGGATCGATCAGAGTGAACGCTTTGCGTTCGGAGATCCCAACAAACCGTACGCTGTGGACCAGTGGCGGTGTTCCGCTTGTGGGAAAGTGGTCACCACCCGGGGAGAGCCCAAGCCCGGCAGATGTCGACCAAGGAGAGCTGCATGCCCATGACGACCAAGGAGAGCTGCATGCCCATGAAGAAGAACCATTTCCACACCAGCCGTCGCATCCCTGACAACTGGCAGGAGCTACACGACAGGGGCTGCACCGGGGAGTGTGCCAACCTGGGAGAGGAGCCCGAGGAGGAGCCAGAGTGCTCCGTCTGGCAGTACACCCATTTCAAGGAGTGGGGCTGGAACGGGTCTCGCCCACCGATGCTCATCGACCCAGAGGGCAACTTTTTCGACCGCTACGGCCAGGTGTGCCTGGTGGCCCCCGTGGTTATTGAGGGGCGCCAACTGTTGTCCCTGGGGGTCACAGAAGCCCTCACTCCGCCGGATTGGGACGGGCACACCAGGCTCGGGAACTACCTGTTCCCCTCTGAGGACCTCATGATCCTCGACCCCGAGGGAGCACTGACCCTGGCGTCCGACCTTCGGGTCTTCCAGCAGACTGGCTATGTGCCTCCCCAGAAGCACACCGAGCGGGGGTTCGGGCTAGGCACCTTCAAGGACGCCAGGGAGCAGGAGTGCTCGTTGCAGGACAGCTCCCTGGCGACGGAAGCAGCCATCTGGCTGGGGGTGGATGTCAACCAGGCAGGGCAGAGGGTGTCCAACCGGATGCACCTGACCACCGACATGGTGGAAGCCCTGGTGCCCCTCCTCGAAACCTTTTTCCGAATGGAGACATGACATGCCTGGCCCTTTCACGTTGGTAGGTAAGCCAACACGGGTGTCGCGAGAGTTCGTCCGAGCTTGGGTGCAGGCCAGCTTGGCGGTACTGGGGTTTCATAACCGACACCCAGAAGGGCCTTTCACTGTGTTCCTGGTGCCTGCCTCTGAGCTACCCAACCTGAGCGTCTCAGGACGTGAACATGAACGGGCCGCAGCCTGCTGGAGCAAGTCCAACCAAGCCATCTCCGTCAACCGGGACAGCTCTCCCGAGGGAATGGCCACATATATCCTTCATGAGGTCATCCACAGCTGTACGGGAGAAGACTTCGGAGAGTCCGACGAGCACTGTTGCTCGACCTTGACGGCTCGATTGAAGCCGGATGTGGCCAAACTGGCCCGGGTCTTGTTGGAAGGGACTTACAAGCGAGCTGCTTTCTTCGCCCATACCAAGCTGAGTTATCGAGTCTCAGAAGACCACTACAACCCAGAGCAACACCAGTCCGTGGGTGTCACCGACAGGTACACAAGATGGCAGGCAAAAAAGTAGGTCAGTTCACCTACCTGCATGTAAGCGCCCTCGGGCCAGAGCTGGCCAAGGTCATTGCCGAGGCTGCCGAGGTGGCAGGCAACCCCACCTTCAACGTCATCAAGGTCCGTCTTCTCCCCTGGCTCCGAATGAACCAAGGCAACCAGGTACAGGCTCTCCCGGATCCTACCTGCATCACCCTGCTGGACTACCCAGACTTCATGGACGCGGCCTTCCCCGCGCTGCGGGAGTCTTACAAGGTGAACCTCAAGACCGGGACCGTCAAAGAGCTGCGCCACCGCAACAACCAACCCATCCTGCACCGGAAGGAGCTGATGCTCTCTCCAGACCACCCTCGGCAGGCCGAATTTCAGGCTCTGACCAAGCAGGCCGAGCAGGCCGGTCTGTTCGCAGACACCAACATCATCGGGCGGGTGGAAGCCTGGATCTCTCTGATGCAGGAGAAGAAGCTCAAGGTGGTGGGCCACCGCTTGGTCTCGGCGGAGTAGGAGCAGGCAAGGAGTGAGGATGAACATCCGGGATGCTATGGCCATCCTGGATCAGGTGTTCCCAGGCGGGGATGTCTTGATTCAGGAGGAGAGAAGCCTCCTGCTGTATCTGTGGGGGAAAACTCGCCTGATAGAGGTCATCCCAGATGAGGAAAGCCCAGGAAGGATAGTAGCCCAGGCCAGCAAGCTGGAGGGTGCCTTTGACAAGGCTCTGACTGACCCCTTCCCCATCCGAGAAGCTCAGGACTTCGTTGGCTGGGCTTCTTTCGTCCGGACCCAGCTGACTAAGGTTGCCCTGGGGGCTATTGCGGACGTGCTCACGCTTGACAATCTCTGGTGTGACCGCCTTGCTTCAGATACCGCAATCGGGGGTTTGAATTTCCTTCTTATGGACTGTCTTGAGACGCCAAAGGAAGCCTTTCACACTCTCCCCTCGCACATACCGATCCACTGGAAGAACTCCAAGCGGAAGCCTAACGAGCGATGGGGAGCCCGCATTGTAAGCCCGCTCTTTAGCAGCAGCCCGCTCCAATTTCGTGAGATAGGGCGAGCTGCAATTGTTCTAAAGGAAAACCAGGACCCTTCCGGAAACATGTTCTGGAAAGGCCGTCTCGTTGTTCCAGACTATGACCTGGACTTCAACTTCCGGTCACCAAATGAAAACAGCGCCAAGAAGATGGCCGAGTTCACCCTGATGGAACTAGCTCGGAAAGAGCTGGTCCGTTATTCCGAAGAATGACCAAGGGAGGTGGGCTAGAGGCCTTTTCCTTGGGGTAGAACAACAAAGGAGACCACCATGATGAGACACCTGAACATCCAGATGAACACCACTGTCGACCGGGAAAGGCTCCTGGCAACCCTCAGAGAGAATCGGGGGAGGCACGGGAAGATCGTCAAGGAAGCTCGGGAGAGCTATGTCTGCAAGGCAGAAGAGGCTCTCAAGGAACGCCTGGCCCAGATCGCAAAGGGGAAAATAGTGGGTCTGGAGTTTCGACTCACCCCTCCCCAGGACTTCACCGAGGCCTATGACACGGCCATCCAGATGCTGGAGTGGACCGAAGACAAGACCATCACCTTGTCCGCAGGGGAGTTCCGCAAGCTGGTCATGGACGAGTGGGACTGGCTCTCGGACTTCCTGCTGAGCAACAGTGGACACTCCCGAGTGGCTGCGGAGTACGCGGCTAGCAAGGGCCTACTATGATGTTCAGGCGACTGTTCCAGTGGCTCTGGCCGGTCAGACCGGCTGACCCAGAACCAACCGAACATCCAGCTACCAAACAAGAGCTGCTGGACTGGTTCATGACTCGGAAGTGCTGCCCCGATTGTGGTGGAGCTGAATTCATTCCGGGGCCGAAAGGAGGCCTGGCCCAGAACGTACTCTGTGCTGGCTGCCATTCGGAGTACAACTTCGCTTTCCCCATCGCCGTTCACCGGATAGGCAAACCCCGGGCCGGCAGGACCAACCTGTATGGTGTGACATGATCGATCTCGACCACATCTTCACGTACCACCCTCCCGACCACGAGCAGAGGGAACGGTACGAGCTATTGCGGAAAGCAGCCCATGAGTTCGCCCAAGTGGTGCTGGACTGCACCCCACCTTGTGCTGACCAGGCAGCTGCCATCCGTAAGATCCGCGAAGCCGTGATGACAGCCAACGCTGCAATAGCTCTCGGTGGCCGTCTCCTGGAAGAAGAGTATAGGCCACCTACAGGATGAGTAGCTCCACTATCCAAGTGCACGGGGAGGAAGACCCCATGGTGTTGAGGTCTCTCCTGGCTGAACTCAACACCAGTCAAGGTGTGTCGTTCCAGGCGGAAGAAGATATACCGGACTACTTCTACACCGACGACAGCCCCGCCTCGGGGGTAGTTCATAGGGCTATGCAACGGTTCAGCCTCCTTCGCCCCGACCTTGCCTTCGAGGTAGATTGGTGGGAACACGATGGGGACCAGCATTGGCTCCGGGTTTATCACCAGGGTCGAGTGATTTACAGATGGAATCTATGGCGACCCGAGCTAGCAGTCGATCTGACCGAACCTGCGAGAGTGTGGGAGACCAGCCGAAGCGTGTGGGAACCCCTCGACCAAGAGTGAGGTCAGAGTGCGCCAAGGTGCCTCGCCCATGCCCCTACGTGAGCTGCCGGTACAACCTCTACCTGGATGTCCATCGGACCAACCAAGCATCGAGCAAGCCCAAGGTGCACATCAATTTCCCCCACCTGGACGGACCCCATGAGATGAAAGGGTCATCTTGTGCCCTAGACGAGGCCG
>Ga0209536_100002608_pt1 | contig 29371 bp, 24 predicted proteins | sample DeeMarSeWOR28_12_FD_187461 | JGI IMG/M metagenome (GOLD analysis project Ga0209536, IMG submission 187461) | Marine sediment microbial communities from White Oak River estuary, North Carolina - WOR-2-8_12 (SPAdes) (version 2) | ecosystem: Environmental > Aquatic > Marine > Intertidal zone >...
CACATTTCTCGGTAAAATGTTTATTGATTTTCTGATGAGCATCCTTTAAAAATCTCTTTTTTTTACTGGAATCAATAAATAACAGTAATAATTATACCACTTATTTGGGTTGAAAAAACGACAGAAATCTATGAGGTCAATAATTTTACCGTAGAATTTACCTGTAAATTGAGGAGCAGTGAATAAAAATTTTAACAGGAATTATTATTCCATTTTGATCTCTATTCTTCTGTTTCTTCTTCTTCCCTCCTCGGTTGTGTTATCAGCAATCGGGAACTTATCGCCCATTCCATATACCTGGAAGTTTTCTCTGGTCAAACCACCAAATAAAACAAAATATTCCAACACTGCTTTTGCCCGATCCAAAGAAAGCGCTCTTAAAAATCCCGGCGAGCCCTGGCTATCCATGTGTCCTTCTATTCTCCAATTTGCATTTGGAGAGGCAAGTAAAACGGTTATAATCTCATCAAGATAACTTTTCCCATCAATTTTAATTTTTGAAGAGTTCGATTGGAAAATATCATCTGCATTTAAGCTTAAACTCCTTGGTATTCCCGCACTTTCGTCGGGGCAACCATCTGTATCATAAACCCCGTTTAGTGTCTCAGGTTCATCCGGACATTTATCGAGGGAATCAACTATGCCGTCGCCATCATTATCTATATCCGGGCAGCCGTCTTTATCCTGAAATCCATCAAAATCTTCTTTTGCATTCAAACATTTATCGTAAAGATCAAGTATTCCATCTTTGTCATTATCAATATCCGGACAACCATCAAGGTCCTCAAATCCATCATAATCTTCGGGTTCGTTTGGACACAAATCCATATTATCATTTAAACCATCTCCATCATTATCCAAATCCGGACAACCATCATCATCTTCAAAACCATCTATATCTTCTGCTTCGTCCGGACAGGCATCGTACTTGTTCACAACTCCATCTCCATCAGAATCTACACTCACAAATGGTGATACAGAAAATCCCACTAAAAATGAATAGTAGCTGTCGTCGGAAGAACCGGCAGCGACATCATCTAAATAATCGCTTAAAGGATGGTGAGTGCCACCTGTTAAATTTAAACTCACCTGATCGCTAACTAAAAACTTTATCCCGAGTTGAATATCATACCCTTTTGAATTTTTTCTGTACAGACCGATAACATTTCCTGCGGCAGGATTGCCTTCATTATCTTTCGGATCAAACCACGAGTTAGTAAAGCTAACTAAAAGAAACGGAAATGCGATATCGCTAATTGATATATTATAGCTCACACCAAAACCCAGCTGCAGTATATTAGTTGTAAAAGTAGGGGAAATTTCACGGAGACCATCCTTTGAAGATATTTGTGTCCTGGAATCTTCACCTGAAATATTCTGTGTTCCAAAAGTAAGTCTGAGTCCAAATATGTGATTTGAACTGGCGGGAAAAAAATAATCTCCGTATCCTCTGAAAGTAAAACCAATCTTGTTGTTTTTATAATCTGTTCTAGCGCTTGTTAATCCACCGTCCAAACCAAACACAAATGCATCTGAAAAAGCATGATCTATTCTTGTGGAAGTTACTTGCGAATGTGCATCGCAAAATGATACAATGAAGATAAAGAACAAATAGAAGATTATTTTACCTTGAGTATGTATCAAATTGATGCGTTCCAAATGAAATGAATGTTTATTATCAGTAAGAAATTAACATTGCACATATCTTATATACAAATTTAATTACTAATCCGTAACAATCCGAATTTACGCCAGACTGTAAAAAGTGCATAAATCAATTAAAAACGTATTAAATAACGCAATATTTATTTGTAGAGAAAGCAAAAATTATAATTGAATAGCGAAATTGTTTAAATTTATTTGTTAATAAATAAGATATTGTAAAACTTAACTGCACTCAAGGAGCTACAATGTTCGAAGCACATATATATTCTAACAGAAGAAACATTCTTAAAAACAAATTTGAATCCGGACTGCTTCTGTTTTTGGGTAATGAAGAAGCTCCGGCAAACTATTCCGGAAATACTTTTGCATTCAGACAGGACAGTACCTTTTTATACTACTTTGGACTAGATTTGCCAGGTGTGGCAGCTATAATTGATATAGACAATCATGTTGAAACTATTTATGGATATGATTTTAATATTGATGACATAGTATGGATGGGTGCTCAACCAAAGCTGGAAGAGTTGGCTTCGGAAACTTCTATTAACAATTCTTTTCCGATCCAAAACCTAGGTGAACACATAAAGGTTGCCGTGAAAAAGGGAAGAAAAATTCACTTCCTCCCGCAATACAGAGCAGAAAACATATTAAAAATCAGTCAACTGGCTGGGTTGAACCATTTACATGTAAATGATTATGCCTCTGAAAAATTAATAAAAGCTGTTGTTGAACAGAGATCGATTAAATCTGAAGAAGAAATAAAAGAGATAGATACGGCAGTTGATATAGCATACAAAATGCACACGGCAGCTATGAAAATGGTTAAGCCCGGTATTTACGAAATGAAAATTGCAGGAATGATTGAAGGTATTTCGCTTTCTTTGGGAAGTGGTCTCTCTTTCAGACCGATTGTTTCAGTTAAAGGGCAGACTTTGCACAATCATTTTTACGGTAATATGATGGAAGATGGTGATTTACTTGTAAATGATTCCGGTGCAGAGAGTAAGCTTCATTATGCAAGCGATATTACAAGAACGATTCCTGTTAGCGGAAAGTTTTCTCAAAAGCAAAGAGAGATTTATCAAATAGTATTAAAAGCAGAAATGGAAGCAATAAATGCCGTTCAGCCGGGTATAATGAATAAAGACTTACATCTTGGTTCTGCTAAAATTATTGCGGAAGGATTAAAAGATCTCGGGATCATGAAAGGAAATATTGATGAAGCTGTACAAGCCGGTGCACATGGATTATTCTTCCCGCATGGTCTGGGTCATATGATGGGTCTGGATGTACACGATATGGAAAATCTTGGAGAAAATTTTGTTGGATACGATGAACACATTAATCGCAGTGAACAATTTGGTTTAAAATATTTACGCCTGGCAAAAAATCTTCAACCAGGATATGTTTTTACAATTGAACCCGGAATTTATTTTATTCCTGAGTTAATTGATATGTGGAAGAAGCAAAAACAACACGACGAATTTATAAATTATAATCGGGTTGAAGAATACCGCGACTTTGGTGGGATTAGAATTGAAGATGATGTTTTAGTTACTGAAGATGGCTTTCGAGTGCTTGGTTCAAAACCAATCCCGAAATCTGTTGAAGAAGTGGAAGCGCTAACATCAGGTTAGAATTTCTTAAACTTTATTGTCATTTTGATGCCGTATAGGAGGAACAGCCTGCCCGCGGCAGGCTCTTTGCTCGAAGTGACGATTAAATTTTCTTTCTACTACTTACTAACTACTGCCAACCGGAGTGTGCGCTATCGCAAATTCTCTTCCTGCTTCAAATGCTTCGATGTTAAGAGTAACAATCTTCTCCCCTTTTCTGCCAAATATCTTCAGAATTCCTCTTTCAAGACTTTCATAAGTAATATCAAGGAAGGGTGAAGCAGCACCAAGCATTACCATATTTGATGAACGTGGAGACTTTACCTGTCTGGCAATTTCATCTGCATTTATTGCGATGTGGTGAGGAAGTTTTCCAATCTCTAAAAGGAGCTCTTTCATATCCGGATAATTGGGTATGTTCACAAAAGGAGTTGTGTTTGTAACCAACCATCCGCTTTCTGAAAGATAAGGTAAGTAACGAAGCGATTCCATTGGCTCTACAGAAATAATTAGATCTGCTTTACCAAGAGGAATTAGATCACTTGCAATTTCTTTTTCTGAAATTCTCAAATGAGATTGAACTGCACCGCCGCGCCGGCTCATTCCATGAACTTCTGCCTGTTTTAAGTGGAGATTGTTTTCCAACGCCGCCATTCCTATTGTAGCGGCAATTGAAAGTATTCCCTGCCCTCCAACTCCAGATAAAATTATGTCTGATTTCATTACACAACCTCCTCTGATTTCACCCTTTTTTCCTTTTTACTTTTCGTAACGGTTTGTATGCATTCTCTTCTTGGGATAATAACAGACACGCCTTCATAAACTAATTCTTCCCGTAAAACTTTTACCATCTCTTCATGGTATTTTGGCAATGGTGTTAGCACTTTTACGTGCTCTGGTTTGACACCAAGCCCAATGCAGATCTCTTCCAATCTTCCTGTTGCGTGCGATGCCTGTCCGCCTGTCATTGCAGTGGTTGAGTTATCAGAAATAATAACTGTAACAGGTGTGTTCTCATAAACACAATCAAGTAAAGCGGTCATTCCGCTGTGTGTAAAAGTGGAATCACCAATAACTGCTACGGAAGGATGAACGCCGGCATCTGCAGCACCTTTTGCCATTGTAATTGATGCACCCATATCCACGCAGGAATGAATGGCATTCCACGGTGGAAGTGCACCAAGTGTATAGCATCCGATATCAGAAAAAACTTTTTGTTTGCCGTGTTCTTTCATTGTTTCGTTGAGGGCATTGTAAACATCGCGATGTGCACAGCCCGAACAAAGCTCCGGCGGGCGGTTTGCTACAAGTGATGGGACCTTTAATCCTGCTTTAACTTTTTTACCTAAAGCTTTTGCAACGTGATCGGGATTCAATTCCCCTGCACGTGGGATTGTACTATCTAACCTGCCTTTTATTTTTCCACTTTTATCTAAAAATCCGCGAAGATGTTCTTCAACAAAAGGATATCCATCTTCCAAAATTAAAATTTTTTTACACTCATTTACGATTTTTTCAATTTTGTTGTACGGCATCGGATATTGCCCGACTTTTAGGACTGGATAAGGACAATCTCGATTTGGATAGTTTTCCATTAAATAATTGTATGCAATACCGCAAGCGATTATTCCCAGGGATTTATCTTTTCCTTCATAATAAATGTTATATTTTGAATTTTCTGCTTCTTCTTCCATCACAGCCTGCTTGCCTAACAAACCGTTGTATCTTTTTCTTGCATTAAAGGGAAGCAGAACAAACTGAATCGGATCTTTGGGATAAGTTAATTGATTTTGTTCTTTAACTTCTTTCCTTTGCACACCTGCACGTGAGTGTGAAAGTCTTGTTGTAAACCTTATTAAAACAGGAACACTTAATTTTTCTGAAAGCTCAAATCCTTCGTAAGTCATATCGTAAGCTTCCTGCTGATTAGATGGCTCATACATTGGTATCATAGAAAACTTACCGTAAAAACGAGAGTCCTGTTCATTCTGAGATGAATGCATCGAAGGGTCATCAGCAACGGCAACAACCAATCCACCATTAACACCGGTAATTGCGGAATTAATAAAAGCATCAGCTGCAACATTTAAACCAACGTGCTTCATACAAGCCATTGCTCGCTTGCCTGCATAGCTCATTCCAAGTGCAGCTTCAACAGCAGTTTTTTCGTTAGCAGACCAATTCCTGTGAATTTTTTTTTCTATCGCAGTTTTATTATTCTGAATATATTCAGTTATTTCTGTGGATGGTGTACCGGGATATGCATAAACACCACTCATCCCTCCATCAATGGCTCCCTGAGCAATCGCCTCAGCCCCTAAAAGTAATAGTTTTTCCATAATTATCTCTCTGATTTTCAATTAGAGAAAAGAGCAATTTATCTATTCTAAAAATAATGAAATAGGCTTTAAGACGTAAGTGAAATCAGACCTATCAGAAGGTTAAATGTTATTCTGATTGAGATTTATTTTTAAATTCCAGTAATCTTTGGTGTTGAGGTTATTTACTAATAAAAGCTGTAAGAAAAATTGGAGAAGAGTAAAAACCAGAAAAAATTATCCGTTAAAAGAGATATTTGTTTTACTTTTAACAGCGAAAATAGTTGACAGTACAATTAATAATGCCAATTCAGAAATAATTAGTTTTTTAAGTTGTCCATCTTCTGCAAAGTTACTGAAAAGGCGACAAGTGTTGTAATAGTAACTCCGGACAAAATCACAGGATTGGGCTTATCTCAACTGTTTTTTATAATAAATAACGAATTACAAAATTTTAAATGGAAGCTTGATGAATCTGTGATTATTTATAATTAAATTGGAACATTAATATACTTGTGGAACATTAAACAAATTTCTTAACTTCACATGTATCATGTATATTAGTCGAAGCATTGTTTCTCAAGTTCAATCAATAAAAACAAAGATTTAGCTTTGAGTCTTTCTATATTGGAAAAAAATATTATTAAAACTCTGGTTTATTATGACATATTTTCATATCCGCTAACAGCTGAAGAAATATTTCAAAACCTGAGCATTAACCACACTTCCGAAGTAGAAGTTAAAAGGCTCCTGAACAATCTTGTAAGCAAAAAACTTCTTTTTCAGAAAGGGAATTATTATTTGCTTAAGAATGATAATTCGTGCATAATAAGAAGAGAAAAAGGAAATAAACTTGCTCAGAAGAGGATGAAAACAGCCAGGAGAATGTCCTGGTTAATTTCAAAATTCCCGTTCATCAGGGCGACACTACTTTCTGGATCGCTCTCAAAGGGTTTTATGGAAGCTGATTCTGATATAGATTTTTTTGTTGTTACACATCCAAACCGCTTGTGGTTTTCAAGAAGTGTTTTAATGATATTTAAGAAAATATTTCTGCTAAATTCAAGAAGAATCTTCTGCATTAATTACTTTGTTGATACTGAAAACCTTGAAATCAAAGAGAAAAATATTTTTACTGCCACCGAATTAATATCTCTAATTCCAACATTCGGTCCTTCCATTTATGATGAGCTTTACAAAAAAAATATCTGGATTAGAGAATTTTATCCAAATTTTCCCAAAAGAGTCGCAGATAAAGCGCTGCCCGAAAAGATGGGAATAATAAAATCCTTACTCGAAAAAATTTTGGGAACAAAACTCGGAGATATGCTGGATGATTACTTTATGAAAATGTTCGAAAAGCATAACAGAAAAAAATATAAAAAATATGACCCAGAAGAGTTTAAGATTGCCTTTAAGTCGAATAAAAAAGAGTCAAAACATCATCCCAAATTCTTTCAGAAAAAGGTTCTGGAGGAATTAAACAGAAAAATAAACATTCTGGAACAAGAGCTGCAGATTTCACTTAATTAAAATGAAAAAAATATTATTCACACACTCGTATTTTTATAAATTCGATCATAAGCAATGGGAAGCAAAGCAACCCTATCCGCCGCTTGGTACAATTTACGCTGCAGCTATAATGCGAGAAGCCGGTTACCATGTCTCATTGTTCGATACGGCGCTGATTGATTCACCTGAAAAAATTACACGGGTAATTGAAAATGAAAAACCGGATTATCTTGTTATTTATGATGATGGTTTTAATTACTTAACAAAAATGTGTCTTACGAACATGCGCGAAGCAGCTTTCAGAATGGCGGAGATTGGAAAGGAAAATAATATTCAAGTTATCGCTTCGAGCTCCGATGCGGCAGATCATTATGAAAAATATATTAAACATGGTGTAGATTTTGTTGTTATAGGAGAAGGTGAAATTACGCTTAGAGAGCTAATTATATCACTCGATAAAAGAGAAACGGAATTTAGTAAAATTTATGGACTGGCTTATAAGTTCAATGATGAAATAGTCCTTACCCCTACAAGACAAATAGTAAAAGAACTTGATATATTTCCACAACCGGCATGGGACTTAGTTGATATAACCTCTTATAAAAAAATCTGGACGGAAAATCACGGCTATTTTTCGCTAAACATTGCAACCACACGCGGATGTCCCTTTAAATGTAATTGGTGTGCAAAACCAATATACGGCAACCGTTATAACTCACGCTCACCTCACAAAGTTGTTCAAGAGATCGAATTTCTACAAAAGAATTTTGATGTAAATTATTTTTGGATATGCGATGATATTTTTGGATTAAAACCGGGATGGGTGCAGGAATTCCGTGATCAGGTAAATAAAAAAGGACTAAAGTTTAAATACAAAATACAATCGAGAGTCGACTTGCTTCTACAGGAAGATACAATTGCAGCACTTGCTGATTCTGGTGCAGAAACGGTTTGGGTCGGCGCAGAATCAGGCTCACAAAAAATCCTTAATTCAATGGATAAAGGAACCACCGTACAACAAATTTATCAGGCAACACATTTACTTAAAAAAAATGGGATAAGATCAGCATTCTTTCTTCAATTCGGTTATCTTGGTGAAACAAAAGCAGATATTGAAAAAACGATAAATATGGTTCTCGATCTCATGCCTGAAGAAATAGGGATCTCAGTTTCATATCCTCTGCCCGGGACAAAGTTTTACGATTCAGTAAAAGAGCAGTTAAAAGAAAAAGCCAACTGGACGGATTCAGATGATCTTGCGATGATGTATAAAGGCACATTTTCACCATCATACTATAAAAAGCTGCACAGGTATGTACATAAAGTCTATAAAAGAAAACAGAGCTTGCTCAATCTGAAAAAAGTAATTCTTAATCCCTTAAAAGCAAACAGGCAAAAAATTCGTTCTGCGATTTCATTTCTTTACTACACACCAATGTCGGTGATTGATTCCTTTCAACTGCGGAGATTAGAAAAAGCCTGATAATGAATTCTGCTTTTGATTCCGTTGCAAAAGAATATGATGCGACATTCACCCTTACCAAAATAGGAAAAACCCAAAGAGAAATTGTATGGACTTATCTGAATAAAATTTTATCAGGTAAAGAGGATTTAAGAATATTTGAATTAAATTGCGGTACAGGTGAAGATGCGCTTTGGTTTGCAAAAAACGGACATACGGTGTTGGCAACCGATATCTCTGAGAAGATGCTGGAAATAACAGAGAAAAAAGCAACCGAAAATAATCTTAATGATAAGATAAAAACTAACAAGATCGATCTAACTAAGATCGAAGATTTTGTTTCAAATGAAACTTTCGATTTAGTGTTTTCAAACTTCGGCGGGATTAATTGTATCCCGTTTAAGGATTTATATAATCTGCCAGCTGTTCTAAGCAAATTAATTAAACCCTCAGGCAGGTTGATAATGGTGATTATGCCGACTTTTTGCATTTGGGAAATGTTTTATTTTACCCTGAAATTTAATTTTAAGAAAGCATTTAGAAGATCATCAACAAAAAGATTAAAAGTTAAACTAAATGGTAATGAAATGTTAGTTGACTATTACACGCCAATTCTGGTTAACAAAATATTCCGAAAAGATTTTACGCAAACAGCACTGAAACCTGTGGGATTCTTTATTCCACCATCATATTTGGAAAACTTCTTTTCATCAAAGCATAAAACTTTCAACTTTATGAGAAAACTTGAGTCCGTAATAACTGACTGGGGTACACTTGCAAATTATTCTGATCACTTTTTAATAGATTTCGTAAAAAAATGAAAATACTCTTAACACACGGATATTTTATAAATGAAGATCCTTCAGAGTTGCGGATAATGAAGCCTTATCCCCCGCTTGGAATTCTTTACATCTCCGCTTATTTAAACGAAAAAGGAGTCGAAAATAAAATATTTGATACAACTTTTTCATCGAAAGAAAAACTAAAAAAATATTTACTTGATGAGAAACCCGATTACACCGCAATTTATGTTAACCTCATGACCAAGTTGAATGTGTTGGAGATTATAAAATTTATAAAATCAGAAAATGAGCTTGCAAAAACGAAGATCATTTTGGGTGGATCCGAAGTAAGATATAACGCAAAAGACTTTATTTACCACGGTGCTGATTTTGTGGTCATAGGCGAGGGTGAGGAAACATTTTACGAATTGATTACAACTTTGGAAGGGGGAAATGAAAAAAGTATATATGATGTTAAGAGCATTGGATACTTTGATAAATACGGGGAACCCTATTTTACTGAAGAGAGAGCACTCATTAAAAACATTGATGAGCTTCCATTCCCTAATCGAGAGGGAATAAATATTAATGATTATCAAAATGCCTGGAAGAGAAAACACAATCTGGATGCGGTTTCGGTCAGCACAATGAGGGGTTGCCCTTACACCTGCAGGTGGTGCAGCCGTGCCGTCTATGGATTAACCTACAGACGTCGTTCTCCTGAAAATGTAGTTGAGGAACTAAAATTTATCAAAAATAAGTACAATCCCGATTCGTTGTGGTTTGTGGACGACGTTTTTACTGTTAGTCACAAATGGCTTTTTCAATTTAATGATGAACTAAAGAAAAATAAACTAAAAATAAAATATGAATGTATTACACGCGCAGATAGGATGAACGAATTAGTAATAGAGGCGATGAAAGAATCCGGCTGTTTTAGAGTATGGATAGGTGCAGAGAGCGGCTCCCAAAAAATTATTGATGCAATGGATAGGAGAGTAAAAGTTGAACAGGTGCAGGAAATGATAAGGCTTTCAAAAAAACATGGTATTCAAACCGGAACTTTTATCATGCTTGGTTATCCCGGTGAAACCGAAAATGATATTGAAGAAACAATTATTCATCTGAAAAAATCAAATCCCGATCATTTTACAATTACAGTTGCTTATCCCATAAAAGGAACAGAATTTTTTCAGGAAATAGAAGCAAATCAAACGGAAGTTTTTAAATGGGAGAATAATTCTGACCGTGATAGAGATTTTAAACGAACTTATCCGCGCAAGTATTATAATTTTGCAGTAAGAAGAGTTGTGAACGAAATTAAATTTCATCAAAAGATAAATAACAAAACAATAACACGGGAATCACTAAAATATAAATCCAAATCTTTAGCAGCCAAAGCAGGAATGTGGTGGACGAGAAATGCAAAATGGTTGAATTCAAACTAAGATCCGCACAAAAGCAGGATGGAGTTTATATTCTCTCTGAAATTAATGATGAGTTTGAATCCCTGTACCTGAAAGTAAGAAATAAAGAAAAGAGAATATATTCAGATACAGAGATTGATAATCTTCCCTTTATTCCTGATTCGAATCCACATAAAAATGAGTGGAAGCTTCGGGAAAAATCATTTCTCCGTTTTAAAGATTATTTAAAGATTCAAAATGAAAAATTAAATATTCTAGATTTAGGCTGCGGTAATGGATGGTTTTCAGGTAACCTTTCAAAAGATTTTAATCATGATTTCTTTTGCGTCGATGTCAATTTATCAGAACTTAAACAGGGCGAAAGAGTATGCGACTCGGAAAAAATAAAATTTATTTATGCAGACATTTTTAAGGCGGATTTTCCAACTGACTTTTTCAGTCTAATTATTTTGAATGCTTCCGTGCAGTACTTTTTTAACCTGAAAAAATTATTTAACCGGCTCTTCAAATTATTAACTATAAACGGTGAAATTCATATTATTGACTCCCCCTTTTATTCTGTTGATGAAGCTCAAAATGCAAAAAAAAGAACTGTGGATTATTATTCTTCGATTAATTTTCCAGGCATGGCACAATACTATCATCATCACTCCTTCAAGGAGCTTATGGAATTCAATACAAAAATACTCTATAATCCTTCATCAATTAAAAATAAAATTGGGTGTTTGTTTTTAATTAAAGATTCCCCTTTCCCCTGGATTGTAATCAAAAAATGAACAATGTTAAACACATACTTTTCCTTGTACCCGGATTTCCAAAAGATGAAGATGATTTTAATTGCATTCCACCTTTACAGGATTTTTTAATTAAGTTTCACCAATACTATTCCGAAGTTGAAATTTCCGTTATCCCATTTCAATATCCCTATCATAAAAAAAACTACACATGGAATAATATTAATATTTTTCCCCGTGCAGGTAAAAACAGTAAAGTTAAAAAACCCTTGATTTGGCTGGATGCGCTATACACAGCACAAAGAATTCATAAATTAAAAACAGTTGATGCAATACACTCTCTCTGGCTTGGTGAGTGCGCAATGATTGGAAATATTCTTTCAAAAAAATTTGACTCCCTACACATTTGCACGCTTATGGGACAAGATGTGAAGAAATCGAATAGATATTTAAGAATTTTAAGAAATAGAAACATTAAATTAATTGCGCTGTCAAAAAATCAAGCGGAGCAGTTTTTTAATCTATCAAAAAGGTATGTTGAAGAAATAATTCATTGGGGAATTGATGATAAGCAATTAAGTAACAGCGAAAGGAATATCGATTTATTAGCGGTGGGATCTTTAATTCCATTAAAAAATTATTCACTATTTGTTAATATTGTCGCAGAAGCAGCCAAAACTTATCCAAAAATAAAAACTGCATTGGTTGGCGAGGGACCCGAATTATCCAAGTTAAAAAAGATGGCCAGAGAAATGGGAATTGAAGCAAATATTGAATTTAAAGGCTTATTAAATCGAAAAGATATTTTTAAATTGATGCAGAGAAGCAAAATATTTGTTCATCCATCCTTGTTTGAAGGTTCCGGATATGTTTTTGCTGAAGCACTCGCGAATGGAATGAATATTGTTTCATTTAACGTTGGCTATGCACAGAAAAATCCCAAATGGTCTATAGTAAATAATGAGGAAGAATTTTCTACAACCACAAAAAAATTGCTGAGTGAAAAATTAGATTTTTATCCGGTAAATCTATTTCCAATTTCAGAAACCATTAATAGCTACGCTTTACTTTACGGTATAATTTGATTATAATATTGTAGTTACAGTAGATAATGAATAAAATAGTATTATTTAATCCGAGAAGTGCAAACTCAAAGCACAGAATTCCAAATTCAATCCTGCAGATTGGGGCATCCATCGAGAAAGATTACGATTATGTTTTTGTCGATGGAAACATAGAAAAAAATCCCTGGCAAAAAATCAATTCTTATTTCTCGACTGGTGAATTTAGATTTTTTGGCTGTACAGTCATGCCTGGAAAGCAGCTTCGGGAAGCAATTTTAATTACAAGAAGATTAAAAAATGAATATCCCGAGACAATAATTATCTGGGGAGGATATTTTCCTTCAAATCAATACAGAAGCGTGCTAAACTCCGGTTATGTCGATTATATAATTAATGGTCCGGGCGATGAAGCTTTTCCACAGCTTATAAATTCAATTTTTAATGACTCTGATTTGTCCGCAATAGAAAATCTCATCTACAAAAAAGACAATGAATTTATACACACTCCTAAAGCAGAATTGCTCGACCAGGATATGCTTCCGCCCTTACCATATGAAAAATTAAATATTTTCTATCCGCTAAAGAATTATCTGGGTAAAACATTTCTCGGTACTAAAACCGCAGCTTATCATTCAAGTGTTGGCTGCCCGTTCACATGTTCGTTTTGCGCAGTTGTTCCGATTTATGAAGCAAGGTGGAAAGCAAAATCAGCATTACTTGTTTACAAGGACATGAAATATTTAATTGATGAATTTGGAGCAAATGCTGTTGAGTTCCATGATAATAACTTTTTTGTTTCCGAAAAAAGAACGGTCGAATTTTCAAAATTGATTATGAATGAAAAAATAAATTGGTGGGGCGAGGGAAGAATCGATACGATTAATAGATACAGTGATGAGTCACTTGCATTAATGAGAGAAGCCGGATGTAGAATGATCTTCTTTGGTGCAGAAACCGGCAACGATGCAATATTAAAAGAAATGGATAAAGGCGGAACACAATCGGGCGAACAGATTAAAAATTTTGCCTCAAGAATGAAGAAGTTCGATATTATTCCGGAATATTCTTTTGTGCTGGGACTTCCTGCGGAATCTCCGGAAAAAGTAATGCAACAAATTGACGAGGACATTAATTTCATTAAGCAGATAAAAGAAATAAATCCTTTTACGGAAATAATAATGTATGTTTATAGTCCTGTCCCAACCGAAGGATCAGAGCTTTACAGAAAAGTAACAGAAACCGGATTTAAATTTCCCGAAACACTTGACGATTGGTTAAATCCACAGTGGGAAAATTTTGATTTGCGGAAAAATCCCCTGACTCCCTGGCTAACTCCTGAAATGATAAGTAAAATTTTTGATTTTGAAACTGTTATCAATGCACAATATCCAACAATTTCCGATTTCAAACTAACAACACTTCAGAAAAGAACAATGCGTGTACTTTCTTCTTTAAGATATAAAACAAGTTTTTACAGATTTCCGTATGAGTTAAAAGCGCTTCAAAAATTCTGGCTTAAGTACAGACGTCCTGAAGTGGAAGGATTTTACACTGAATAGGAATTTATAGAGAAACATCTGAATTGAATATTCTGACCCCACTAGCACCGCTGTTAAGAAAGCTTGCAAAAGTATATACTTCAAAAGAAAGAGAATTTTCTTTCTCGCCTGCCGTAGGGGCATGTAAGAATATTAAGGTAATAGTCAAACCAGGAGTTTTTCACCCGGGATTATTTATCAGCACAAAAATTCTTTTAACTTTTATTGATGATTTAAATCTTGAGACTAAGACGTTTTTAGAATTAGGTGCCGGCTCCGGAATAATTTCAATACTTGCTGCAAAAAAAGGAGCGGTAGTTTATGCAAGCGATATAATCAGAACAGCAACAGAGAATATAAAATTGAATGCAGAGATGAATGATGTTAAAATAAATATAATTGAATCAGATTTATTTAAGGACATTCCGCAGCAGGAATTTAACTTCATAGTTATAAATCCTCCCTACTATCAAAAAGATCCTGAAACTGAAGAAGAATATGCTTGGTTCTGCGGAAGTAATTATGAATACTTTACGAATCTTTTTGATTCAATGCCTTCTTATATTAACAGCAGTTCAAAAGTTTATATCATACTTTCAGAAGTTTGTAATATCACAAAAATTAAATCCATTGGTGAAAGTAAAAGCTTTAATTGGAAAGTTGAATTACAAAAAAGTGTTTGGGGCGAAAAGAATTATATTTATTCACTTAATTATAATTTTGACAATTTTAAAAACACATAATAATGCATTTAGTCTTTTTAAGGACTTTCATTTTTACCTTGATTTGATGCAAGCATAAAAATCGCCCATAAAATAGTAACGCCATACAACTTTGGATAAGCAAGTACAGCAAGCCATCCTGCATTAACTTTTGTGGAAGTATAGGGGATATAAGCTGCTATTAAAATAATAGAAATTATAAATATTAACCTATCAAAAACTGATTTATTAATTATAATCCCTCTGATTATTATAATTATTGGGATTAATACAATCGTAAAATGGTAATCAAGAGAAGCCGGACTAACTAATAAACCTGCCAAAACGAAAATTCCAAACGCTATATCAGCTTTCTTCAGGCGATAAGCTTTAATAGAAGTAAAAACTAAAATCAAAATAATGGCTAATGTTGAAAGAGTTTTTCCTAAAACTGGCATGTTAATAATCGGCGTGGGATTCCACTGGCTGTTATATATTGTAAGATGATGAAAAAAGCTATGGATGGTTTGATAAGCAGTTACACTTAGCGACGGATGTGAAATATAGTTAATTAATTTTTCGATATAAGTGTAATAGGCCTCGATTCCAATCCAGGGTAAACTTGACATAGCAACAAAAAGAGCTGTTAGCACTGCCCATAAAAAGCTTCGCCACTTTTTTTGAATCAATAATAAAATAAAAAATACAAATAAAGTGCTTTTAATTATAAAAATTATACCTATAGTAAATCCTAACAATCCATCCCGATCAGTATTATAAGCATACCATGCCAGTACAAGCAGACAAAAAATAAATACGTAAGCTTGCCCAAATAAAAAATTAGCATATAAAGGTTGAAAGGATAAAATTATGATAATAATTAATGGAAGATGTATTTTTTTAAATGCTTTAATTAAAAAGCCAATTGTAATTACAAAAATGCAAAGATTGAAACTAGTCCAGATTATTTTGGCGGGTGCATAGTCAAACCTAGAAAGAGGTAAAAATATCAATGTTGTTGTCGGCAAGTTTACGTGGTAAATCTCATAAACCTCAGGCACATAATTTTTTACTTTAGAACTAAACCAATCATTATCATAAAAACGGCTTACATCTTCACCTTTGCTTAACAATTTAGATGCGGTGTAGTAGCTCGAAAATCCATGATTTGTGCTATCGGCATTTAAAATGACAAAATAGCAAAAATATACAGCAAGTGTTAAAGCTATTCCCCATAACAGATAAATTTTAAATTGGTCGTATTTGCCAGTTATTCTTCTCTCAACCGAAGACATTATAATTTTGTAAATGGTGAGAGGTTAAGTGAGCAGACACATTTTCCACAAATAGGATTTGTTTTTACATCCAGATTTTTTCTGAACGAAACAGAACTCCCCGAATTTAAAATTTGAATTAAAGATGCCTCTTTTATGTTTCCGCTTACAGGGTGAAAGAAACAGGGTTGCACACTGCCATCGGCCTCAATAACTGCTGAAACCCAGGGCGCATTACATTGAATTGATGGGAATTTACATAAACCATGGAATGCAGCATAATAATCGTAGAACTTTTTAAACTTTTGGGGACTTTCAGCAATAAACTTATCTTCAAAATCTTTTGAATGAGTTTGAAATAGCGATTCAATTATTTTCTCAAAGCGGTTCAGTTCCTCTAAAGATAAACGAACCTCATCAATTTTTTGAATTCCCCAGACTTCCGGTCTGTTAAACGCACCGGTTGAAACATCCGCAGTTAAAAAGCTAATTTGATCTAAACTAATCTCACGTGCAGCTTCAACGATGTTTGGTAAGTCCTCAAAATTTTGTTTCTGAATAACACAACGAGCTATAACTCTGAAATTTTTATCAAGCTTTTTCAATTCCCGCACACCTTCTTCAAGCTTAACAAAAGCGTTTGGAACATTTCTAATCTTATCATGCACTTCTTTTGAACCGTCCAAAGAAACAATTACTTCATTAGTTTTTGAAATAATTTCATTCGCATATTTTTTCAAAAGCAGGCCGGTGGATAAAATTGTAATGCTCAACTTATTTGATTTTAGTATTTCGCATAACCTGAAAAAAGTTGGGTGCATGAGTGCTTCTCCGCCGGACATAACAATGGTTTTTGTGTTTAATTCTTTAAACGAATCCAGCATTCCCAGAACATCTTGTTCACTTAATTCCTGAACACTGTTGTTGCCTTTCCAAATATCGCACATAACGCACCGGCAATTACAGCGGCTATGAGGCATTAAAATTACAATCGGGAGTGAAAAGATTTTGTGGCTTTTAAGTGTATATAAACGTTTAATTATCTCAGTTGGAAGATTTTTTTTCATACTTAATTATGCTTTATGTCCATCAATTATCATTTTTAGATTGTTGAATATATGTTTCTATCAAGATAAGAAAAATAATTTAGATGATTAATATTAAATTTTATACGTGAATAGAATAAAATATACTAAGTTTTAGTTCTTGTCGTGCAAAACGTCAAAGCTTCTCAAAATAAATTTTTCCTTTCTGTCTGGATAATATTCCTGTTCTTATTAATTGCATATTCGGTTTATCTATTACTAATTTCTTCTCAGCTGGCAATCAACCAGCAGCCACACACGGATCAGATTTTACCGTATGTAAGTTTTAGAATAATATTAGGCATTTACTTTTTTATTGCCATTCTTAACATCAAAAAATTATTTAATAATAAATTAGTGTTTGGTATAATTATTTTAACCGGAATTGTATCCCGAGTTATATTAATTCCATCACAGCCAGCTTTGGAAGACGATTTCTACCGATATATGTGGGATGGTGCAGTAACCGCAAATGGATTTAATCCGTATATCTTTAGTCCTGAAGATGCCATGAGCAAATCAACAGATATACCTTCAGAGTTAAAACTGCTTGCAAAAGAATCGAATGATGTAATAAAAAATATTAATCATCCGCACGTTAGAACAATATATCCGGCTTTGGCCCAGGTCGTATTTGCAATTAGTTACACTATTGCTCCGTGGCAATCCTGGATGTGGAAACTAATTTTGTTTGTTTTTGATATGGCCATTTTATTGTTTTTATTCTTGATTTTAAAGCACATTAAGTTGCCATTGATTTTAATATCTATTTACTGGGTAAACCCGATTGTAATACATGAATTCTTTAACGCGGCACACATGGATTTGCTGGCTATTCTATTTGTTATTATTTCAATTTACCTTTATTTAAAAAACAAACACTGGATGGCAATTGTCTGTCTTGCAATTGCTACAGGATTAAAACTGTGGCCGATGGTTCTGCTGGGCCCATTTTTAAGATCCTTCTGGAAGGATAAACAAACTTTTGGCTTTTACTTTCTGGGTTACTTTATAATCGTTTTAATCTTATTTATTCCCGTGTTTGCCAGTAATCTTGATGAAAGTCTTGGATTTATCAGATATGCAGAGAGATGGATAAATAATGCAGCTTTATATTCTCTTTTTAGAGATGCAGTTTTTTATTTTATGAATCTAATTGGATTGCAGCTCAACATCCTTCCACGTATTGGAATTACGCTGGTTTATCTTATAATTCTGTATTTCACTTTAAAGAGAGAGGCAAAAAGTCAGGATCAATTTCTTGAAAAAGCATTATTAGTTGTTGCCTTTCTTTATTTAATAAGTCCGACACAATTCCCGTGGTATTATGCCTGGATAGTTCCTCTTTTAGTATTCAGACCAAAAGTATCCTTACTGTTATATGCAGCACTACTTCCATTGTATCAATTAAATTATTTATCACCTGCTTTAATTTACGTACAACATTTTCCGGTAATAGCTCTTTTTATATGGGAAATAAAATTTAAAAAAACCGATTTCCTCTTTTATCCTGAAAGTACATAAAGATTTATTAGAGGTAAATATCTGATCATATCAACCGTTCGTACATTTATAGCTAAAAAGATAAATCAAATTGTTATATTTTGCATATTAGAATTGTCTTCGATGATCAAATTCAATTAAATGAAATCATTCTTATTTATATCTCTTCTTCTCCATTTTTATGCTCTATCATTAGCACAGCCCGATGATTATATATTTAAACAGCTCACTGATTCAGACGGGCTATCCCAGGGTACAATATTTGCAATCATTCAGGATAGAGTCGGCTACTTATGGTTTGGAACAATTGATGGATTAAACCGCTACGATGGCTACGAGTTTAAAGTCTATTCAAATGAAACTACTGATTCGACTTCTATTTCAGATAATTTTATTTCTGCTTTGCACGAAGACAGCAATGGTTACATTTGGGTGGGAACAGTAAATGGATATCTAAATAAATTCGATCGCGACACAGAAACTTTTGAAAGATTCTACTTAGATAATTTTTTTAAGACAATTGAAGAACCATCTAGCTCTTTTTATGATTACCCACTTGCTTTTTCCAGAAATCAAGTAAATTCTATTACCACAATAAGAGAAGATAGAAATGGTTACTTGTGGATCGGAACCTGGGGAAACGGCATTATCAGATTTGACAGAAACTCTGATTCTGGTACGCATATTTATCATGATCATCAAAACAGTAAACCATTAATGTCTAATCGCATTTGTGATATATTAATAGACAGCAAAGATGAAATTTGGGTTGCAAGTTTTGGCAGTGGTCTGAATAAATTAAACACTGATTATCTGCAAATCGAAAACAAAAAGTTGCAAGAAAGTCTTTCATTTATTCACTACTATCATGACGAAGATAATAAATTTTCCTTAAGTGATGATAAGCTTATTTGTCTGTTTGAAGATAAAGAACAAAGCTTATGGATCGGAACGTATTTAGGAGGGTTGAATAAACTCGATTACGATAATAAAAAGCTTCCACCTGAAAAAGCAAAGTTTACACTTTATAAAAACATTGTTGGAAAAGAAAACAGCATTTCCGATAACACTGTAATGGCAATTGAACAGGATTTTGATAGATGCATCTGGATTGGAACTTTTGGTGGGGGAATAGATCGTTTTGACTTTTATTCTGAATCGTTTACACATTTTTCTAAAGTAATTGACAATCCTAATTCACTCGTTGAAAATGAAATATTATCATTATTCATAGATAAATCAGGAATTCTTTGGGCGGGATCGCACTTAGGTGAAGGTGTAACAAAAATTCAGAAAAACATTGCGAAGTTTGACCTTCTCAACTATCAAACCCCTGGGCACAAAAAGCTCAATGATAATGTTGTATGGTCTGTATTTAAAGACTCTAAACAAAACTTATGGGTTGGAACATATAAAGGTGGTCTGAACTTCTTCAACAGTAAAAATAATCGTTCCAAAATCTATAGAGTTGATCCAAAAAATATTAACTCTGTAAGTGATAATCATATTAGAGCCATTACGGAAGATAATTCGGGAAATATTTGGGTCGGAACTTACAGCGCAGGTTTAAATATAATTGATCCTGTTTCAGGAAAAATAGATGTGTTTCAAAATATTCCATATCGAAATAATTCAATCTCAGCAAACCAGGTTTTGGATATTTATATTGAATCGGATACTGTTGTTTGGCTGGCTACCTTTGGTGGCGGACTAAATAAGTTAACATTCAGTAAAAAAGATAGAAGCTCATATAAATTTTTGGCATACAGACACAACCCTCAAAACCCAAATTCTATTTCAGATGACCGTGTTTACACACTACTACCTGATACCAAGGGAAATTTTTGGATAGGAACTTACGGTGGAGGATTAAACAGGTTTAATCCTGCCGAAGAAAATTTTTTTGCATTTCGCAGTGATCCTAATAATCCAAATTCAATTACGAGTGATAAAGTACTATGCCTGATGGAAGACTCGGATGGAAAAATTTGGATTGCTACATCAGGTGGAGGACTGAATAAATTTGATCCTTCAACAAATATTTTCAGGGGATATTCCTCCAGTCACGGTTTAACAAGCGCCGTTGTTTACGGTATTCTGGAGGACAATAATAAAAATTTGTGGCTAAGCACCGATAACGGTATCTTCAAATTTAATCCACAAACGGAAAAATTTATCCAATTCGAACTTGAAGACGGGTTGCAAAGTCTTGAATTCAGCGGCGGGGCATACTTTAAAGATTCAGAAGGAATAATGTACTTCGGCGGAATTAACGGTTTAAATTTTTTTGATCCGGACAGCATTAGAATAAATTATTATAAACCACAGGTGGTTATTACTGGTGTGAAAATATTGGATAGACAGTTAAAAGGTGAGTTTAATGAACTTATTTTATCACATAACGAAAATTATATTTCAATCGAATTTTCAGCTTTAGATTACTCAAAACCATCGCGTAACAGATACAGATATATACTTGAAGGATTTCAAAAGCATTGGACTAACACTGACGCAAGCAGAAGAATTGCTACGTATACAAATCTTCCTGCGGGAGACTTTGTATTCAAAGTAATGGGTACAAATTCAGATGGAGTTTGGAATGAGAATGTTGCATCATTAAGAATTTCAATTAATCCTCCGTTTTACCAAACTTGGTGGTTTGCTACTCTCGCAATTATGCTGCTTGGTTTCTTATTGTACTATTTGAGTACCATCAGAATAAAAAATCAATTAGCTATTGAAAAAATAAAAACAAAGATTGCTTCTGATTTGCACGATAATGTTGGCGCAGGGCTGACAGAAATTTCAATACTAAGCGAGCTCGCCGTCCAAAAAAGTAATATGCATGATGTTTCGACCAGCGAGTTAGAAAAAATCAGTGATACCTCTCGCCAACTCGTAGATATTATGAGTGATATTGTCTGGGTTGTAAATCCTGAAAAGGATTCGCTTTATGATTTGATTATAAAGCTTAAAGATTCTTATAATGAATTCTTTAGTTCAGTGGGAATTTCGCTGCAAGTAAAGAATGTAGAAAAAAGTAACGATGTAAAACTCCCAATGGAATACAAACAAAACCTATTATTAATTTTTAAAGAGGCAATCAATAATTCAATTAAACACAGCAAATGTAAAAAAATGTATCTTGAAGCCGATGTTCAGAACGACAACATTAATGTATTTATTAAAGATGATGGGGTTGGTTTTAATTCAGAAAAAATTCAATATGGAAATGGAATGAAGAATATGCTAAACCGTGCAATAAAAATAGGGGGTGGGATAAGCTGGAGCTCATCGCCAGATAAAGGTACCAAAGTACAATTTAAAGGAAGGTTAAGCAGGATAAATAAATTAAAATCTTACTTTAATATATAAATTTCCATAAGGAAAGATAAAAGAATGATTAATGTTGCTATAGTTGAAGATAATGATACAATCCGCAGGGGGCTGGCAGCTCTAATAAACGGTACTCCCGGTTATTCATGCGTTGCACAGTTTATAGATTGTGAAAGCTTCTTAAGTAAATTAAAAAGTATCCAGGTTGATGTTGTGCTGATGGATATTGCATTGCCGGGAATTAGCGGTATTGAAGGAGTTAAAAAAGCGATCGAGATAAATAAAGATTTAGACATACTAATGCTTACAATTTATGAGGACAGTGAAAAGGTTTTTGATGCACTGTGCGCAGGTGCCTGTGGATACTTAGTTAAAAAAACTCCACCGTCGAAGCTTTTGGAAGCAATTAAAGAAGTACACGAAGGCGGCTCTCCAATGAGCAGCAACATTGCACGGCAGGTAATCACCGCTTTTAAAGAAGTAAAGGAAACAGATAAAGAAAAAAATGAGTACTTTTTAAGTACACGTGAAAAGGAGGTTTTAAACCTGCTTGCTGAAGGAAATAATTACCAGCAAATAGCAGATCAACTATTCATTAGTGTAGATACTGTTCGTCATCATATAAAGAATATTTATAAAAAACTCCACGTACACACACAATCCGAGGCCGTGGCAAAAGCTATACGGAAGAAAATAATTTAGATAAACTTGAAATATTACCTACATAAATATGTAGTAAAAAAGGTCCTGCCAGCTTAATTCCTTATAAAACCACATAACTGTGTAATTGTAAGGCAAGTATATTTTATTAGTTTGAACACAGAAAATAAAGCCTTATAAAGAAAGATACATTTAATCTGGAATTTACAGCAAAAAAGGTATCATAAATGAAAGGGAACAATATGGAAAGCTCTCAGATAAAAAAGAAGCTTGATAATCCCGTTTCGGATTTAATAAGTGATGAAATCTACGAGCTGCTCCAAAATCGTGGATTAATAAATGAACGGGCAGTTAGAGATTACCAAATACGGAAAAAATTTAAATCTCTCCGTGCACAAAAATACCGCACAGGTGATGCAATTGATGCATTGAGGGAAGAGTACCCTTACTTGCAGTTTGATACCATAAGGAAAATTGTCCACAATCCGCCAAAAAGTTTAGCAAACTAATTAACGCTCTCATTAGTTGACCCGCCCCGTTGTATATAACTACTCCTATTTTCAACGGGGCGTCCTTCCTTTTAAACAATTCTATTGGTAATTAAAATTTTAGAATTCCTCAAATGATTTTATGGATGGTTTCTGCCGGTTTTTAGTACAAAAATTTCTAATTAATACATAGAATAACTGCTTTGCATAGTGCAAGTTTATCACTAATTTAATTCTCCAAAAATGTTAATTGAAGAAAATTGAGGTTGAAATGAAGTGTCTTTCCTGCGGGAAGGAAAACATACAAAATGCGAAATTCTGTAAATCCTGCGGGGCTCAATTAGCCGTAAAGCATAAAACATGCGCAAACGGGCATAATTATGATGCAAACCTGGAACAATGCCCTTATTGCCCTCGTGCAGAAGTTACTGCCACCATAACAAAAGCAATAACGAGTGCTAAAACCATAATAGACAAAAATGATGATGTTAAAACTGATGTGGGTGAAAAGCAGTCAGCTGGGAAAGCACAAACAAGAACGGTTATTGATAAAAAGACCGTTATTGTTGGAACGGAAACAAGTATTAAGGAGGAAACCTTATTAGAGGGAAATCGCTTGGTGGGCTGGCTGGTCAGCTTTGATTTAGATCCTGCCGGAAAGGATTTTAAAATATTTGAAGGCAGAACAAAAATAGGACGCAACTCCGCTAATAATATCATAATTGATAAACCTGAAATATCGGATGATCATGTTTTATTGCTAAGTAGAGACAATAAAATAATTATACAGGATCAATTATCTGCAAACGGTACTTACCTAAACGGGAAAAAAGTGGATGAAAGAACAGAACTTAAAGACGACGATGTAATAAAACTGGGCAGCATATCGTTCAAAATAAAAATAATTTAATAAATAAAATATTATGGCAAATAAAAAATTTAAAATTGAAATTGGTAACCATTCTGACGTTGGAAGAGTTAGAGAAATTAATGAAGATTACTTCGGATCTTTTCACGGAAATTATGGAGAGCTACTGATTGTTTGCGATGGAATGGGCGGTCATAAAGGGGGCGAAATTGCATCACGGCTCTCAGTAGAATCAATTAGAAATCATTTTGAATCACTTAACAACAGCTTCAATCCTGTTAAAGAACTTAAAGCATCAATTCAATCAGCAAATAATACTCTAATTGATACAGCCAAAAGAGAGCCGGCACTTAACGAAATGGGTTCTACGGTTGTAATTACATTGCTACAGGACGATAAGGCCTACATAGCCAACCTTGGCGACAGCAGAATTTATTTATGCAGAGGTGATTCAATTAAACAGCTTACTAAAGATCATTCATTAGTACAGCAAATGGTTGATTCACGCATGATTTCTCAGGAGGAAGCAAAGCATCATCCACAAAAAAATGTTATTACCCGATCGCTGGGAATAGGATTGTTGACTGAACCGGAGGTATCAGATGAAATTAAAATAAAAGAGCACGATATTTTCATTCTTTGTTCGGATGGTCTAACGACTTTTGTTAACGAAAATGAAATTCTAAAGATCGTTTCAAATGAACCCGTGCAGGACGCAGCTAATAAACTTGTTGATTTAGCAAACGCACGGGGAGGGGAAGATAATATTACTGTTCAGATTGCAAAAGTAACTAGTGAAGACTAATCAGAATAGAATTTAATAATAAATGATTTGACCATAAAAAATTTTATAATTCATTTATTCTATGGGAGATGAGATGAAATTAAGACCAATAATTAATTCAACATCCGTACTAAAAACTCTTTTTCTGTCATTAATAATTTTTTGCCTCGAAAACACTCTAATTAGAGCCCAGGATGATTTTCTAAAAGAATTATTGAATACCGCCGATATTTTAAACGAAACACTTCTCGAAATTACAGCTCTTTCGGATGAAGAGGAAAATTCGATTGGAATTGAACTTGAAAAGCAGATTTCACAAGATTTGAGAATTGTAAAAGAAAGAAAATTTAATCTTAAAAAAATCTTCAATAATATGATGCGCTACGTTGACCGAACAAATATAAATTATGGTTATAAAGTCGTAGAAACAGATGAAGTGAACGCTTACGCAATTGCCGGTGGAAGGATGTTTTTTAATACCGGTATTCTCGATTTTTTAGAAACAGAAGATGAAATAGCATTTGTTATGGCTCACGAAATTGCACACAACGAACTGCGACATTGCATAAAAAGAGTGCAGTATGCTGCGATTGCATCCGCAATAGATCCGAGTTTTGGAGAAATAGTACAGCTTGCATACGGGATCTATTCTATGCCATTTACAAAATACGACGAATACGAAGCTGATGAACTTGGCGTCTGGTTGATGAAAAAAGCCGGGTACGATAAGCAGGGAGCGGTTGATTTCTTTACTAAACTGGAGAAACTTGAAAAAGAATATGGAATAGACAAGCGCGACGCTGTAAATGATTTTATTTCTTCTCATCCTACTGCAAGAGATAGAAGAGAAAGAGTTGCAAAATTATAACTGAATAACACTGGAATAAAATGTACTGTACCAAGTGTGGACAACTAAATGACAGCGATGCAGTTTACTGTGTAAGCTGCGGCATAAAAATTCGGGATAGTCAAAAAATAAATCATCCCGAAGCTGAAAGCAGAGAATCACACGGCTTAAATAATTCCGGACAGGGTAAATTATCCGTGCTTCCGGTCGAATTATCAGGATGGAATTGGGGCGCATTTTTTTTATCATGGATTTGGGGAATTGGCAACAACACATGGATAGCTTTCTTAACTTTTATTCCTATTATAAATTTAATCATGATATTTGTACTTGGGGCTAAAGGAAACGAATGGGCATGGCAAAACAAAAAGTGGACTAGTTTTGAACACTTTAAGAAAGTCCAAAAACTTTGGGGAATATGGGGTTTGATATTATTCCTGATAAGTATTCTATTTGTTTTTTTTATAATTATTGCAGCACTGAGCGTTGCAGATGCTTATGATTACTAATGAAAAAACGAATGATTAAATTTGCAATACTTATAATTTCGGCGGCAGTTCTTTTCTTTGTTGCGAATACTTTCTTATGCTCACCAACGGGAATTGCTCCTGAAATAATAGATGTAACAGACATAAAAATATTAGAATTAAAATCCGATTCAATTAAGTTAAATATTAATGTGCTTGCTCTTAATAGAAATGAATCGGATGTCGATATTGATAATGTATACCTGAATTTGATGACAGACGATGATATAATTGGCTCCGCACTAAATACTGAAAAAACGACAATGGAAAAGTTCGATACTTCAAGTGTTAGTTTTCATGCAAATCTTAATACACTAAAAGCAATTGAACTTGCAAGTGAAAAAAAAGATACAATAAATTTAAGATTGAAAGGTGAGCTAAACGCTGATCTCGGATTAATATCAATTCCTGTAAAAGTAGATCTTAAACATAAATTTGATTTGAAAAAAAAATTAGCAGAAACAGTTGAAAATGATACTAGGAGCAACAAACTATTAAAAGTCGGAGCGGCAAAATTAAAATCTTTAGGCTTAGCTAACTCAACAGTGGAAGTTGATTTTAAATTAACAAATCCTTACGGGATTGATATATTACTGAAAGATTATCCATCACAGATTTTTATTAATGAAAATAATTCCGGTGAAGGAAATATAACCACGGAAATTTTATTGCAAAAAGAAAATTCAACTAGCGAGGGCTCTGTAATTTATGAGTTAAAAAACTTTAAGACTATTTCATCGTTGTTCGGGTCAATTTTAAAAAGAAAATTAGAATACCGCACAGCTGGTATAATTAGGCTTGAGGTTCTGGGTTACAATATTCAATTCCCGTTCAATTTTAAAGGAGAGCTTATTAAAATATGAGCACTAACGAAATCAGGACAGTTACTCTAGGCAGAGCACCACATAATGAAATTGTTATAAGCAATCCAAGTGTTTCATCAAAACATGCCGTATTTAAAATTGAAAAAGATACAATTACACTCGAAGATGTTGGCTCAACCAACGGAACTTTTGTCAACGACCAGCGAATTACTTCTATGGAGGTTAAAAAAGATGATAAAATAAACTTCGGGAAAAATTTTACATTCGATTGGAAGTTGCTGGAACCTTTCTTAACTGAACCAACCGTGCAGCCTACTCCTTTAACCCCAAGTGAAGAACGATTGAAAACAAAGGTCGCCCTTGAAAAATCAGAAATCAACATCGGTCGTAGCAGTGATAATGATTTGATTATAAATAACATTAAAGTATCGAGAAAACATGCAAAACTGGAAAAAATTGGCAGTGATTGGTTTATTGAAGATCTAAAAAGTTCAAACGGGACTTTTATAAACGGAAAAAAAGTTGATCGTGCAATAGTAAGCCCGAAAGATGTAATTACTATAGGCGGAATTCCTTTAAACCTGGAAAAATTATTTGCAGCGGAAAAGGAAATCTCGGGTGATATCCAAATTGCTGCAACCGATCTTACATTCCGTGTAAGCAACAAAGTAATTGTGGACCAGATTGGATTAACGATCTTGCCGGGTGAATTTGTCGGCTTAATTGGTCCTTCTGGTGCTGGTAAGACTACACTGATGATGATGATGAATGGGATCACCAAACCTACTGATGGCGATGTTCTTATTAATTCGCAATCTCTCTATTCGAACATTGATTCATTTAAAGGACAGATTGGTTACGTCCCGCAGGATGATATTATACACCGGGAATTGAAGGTAAAAGAATCATTCAACTATACAGGCAAATTAAGATTAGATAGTACCCCCGATTCTGAAATTTTTGCACAAGTTGATAATGTATTAGAAACATTGGGATTAAACGATACTAAAGAAACACTTATCGGATCTGCAGAAAAAAAAGGAATTAGCGGCGGACAAAGAAAACGGGTGAATCTCGGGCAGGAGTTATTAACTGAGCCATCAATTCTGTTTTTAGATGAACCCACCAGCGGATTAGATCCCAAAACTGATCTTGATGTAATGAATCTGCTGAGAGGAATTGCATCAAAGGGAAAAATAATAATTCTTACAACACATAACATTACAAAAGAAAATTTTCAAATACTCTCACACTTAATTGTATTAACAAAAGGCGGCAAGCTGGCATACTTTGGTAAAGCCAACAAAGCCGCCGACTATTTTGAAGTTAATCAACCGTACGAAATATTTGAAAAGTTGGAAACTCAGGAGCCCGATCACTGGAAAGAAAAATTTAAAGAGTCGCCCGAATACAATATTTTCGTTGATACAAGAAAAAGCTCAACACTTGAAAGAAAAAGCAACGGAACAGGCAAACGCAAAAAGCGAAGTGCGGGTTTAAAACAATTTCTTACTTTAACAAGCAGGTACTTTAAAGTTAAACTAAGAGATCGTGTTAGTACAGCAATACTTTTGCTTCAGGCACCTATAATTGCTGCATTGATCGCACTTGTTTTTGATGCTAAAGAAGAACGAATGGCTGCGCTTTTTATACTTGTTATTGCTGCAATTTGGCTTGGCTGCTCTAATGCCGCCAGAGAAATAGTAAGCGAGCAATCAATTTACCGGCGTGAGAGAATGGTGAATTTGAAAATTCCCTCTTATTTATTTTCGAAAATTACGGTATTAATGTTATTGTGCATTATTCAGTGCGGGATACTTGCTGGTATTGCTGTTCCGGCACTTGAGATGGAAGTAACTTTTGTTTCAATGTTTTTTCTTTTGCTGCTTACTTCACTTCAATCTTTGCTGTTGGGACTGTTAATTTCTTCACTCGTAAATACAACAGAGGCGTCGATGGGTTTGATTCCACTTGTTCTAATCCCTCAAGTTATTCTCGGGGGATTAATTACAATATTTGAATATATGAGTGAATTTGAAAAAGTGCTTGCGGCTTTTAATCCCAGCAGGTGGGCATTTGAAGCCGCAACAATTTTAGAGTTTGAAGAATTGGAGCCGCAAAGAATAATTGCAATGGGTTTTGATCCTGATAACCTGGTAATAAATATCTTTGTGCTATTAGTTTTTTCGGTAATATTTTATCTTTTGACAGCATATTCACTAAAAAGAAAAGATATCCGCTAATAATTTTATTCGGAGAAGAATAATGTCAGATCTCGTAAGAGATTATAAAATTATAAAAAAATTGAGCGAAGGCGGGCCTGTCCGCCGAAGCCTGTCCCTCAAAAAAATAAATT
>Ga0209536_100002609_pt1 | contig 29365 bp, 20 predicted proteins | sample DeeMarSeWOR28_12_FD_187461 | JGI IMG/M metagenome (GOLD analysis project Ga0209536, IMG submission 187461) | Marine sediment microbial communities from White Oak River estuary, North Carolina - WOR-2-8_12 (SPAdes) (version 2) | ecosystem: Environmental > Aquatic > Marine > Intertidal zone >...
AGGTTCTATCTTTAGTATGAGTCATACAAATGTTGCAAGAGCATTTGCATACCTTGATCTTAATGATGATGGTACGATATCATATAAGACCGGTGATGAGACCTGTTTATTTGAGCTATATACACCTGGCGCATATAATGATGGAAGTTGGCATTTTGTTGAAATTAAGTTTTTTGGTGAAACTGTAAATCCAACATTAGAAATTTACGTTGATGGAAGCCTTAAAGCTAGTTTAACAGAATGGTTATGTCCATATCTAGCCGAAGATTTTATAACAGCAAAAATTGGTCGAAGGAGTGCTTCAGGAGATGAACCTTTTGATGGAACTATTGATGAAGTGAGATTATACAAAACCGTTGGTGATATATTACCTCCAACTAAACCAGCTATAACTGGTCCGTCACAAGGAACAGCCGGACAATCATTAACATTTACATTTACCTCAGAAGATCCACAGGATCAAGACATAATCTATGAGATAAATTGGGGCGATGGTTCAACTATATTTACATCTGACCAAATGGCATCTGGCGAAACCTTAACCAAATCTCATACATATCAAGAAGATGGATCATATCAAATTAAGGCTACCGCAAGAAATCTTTATGGTGAAACAAGCGAAACAGGAACAAAAAATGTAGAAATTCCACGAACTAGAGCAGTCGACAACCATCTATTACTAAAATTCTTTGAACAACACCCAAATCTGTTCCCAATTATAAGATATTTATTGGGACTATAATATATCATTTAGATAGGTAAATCCTATCCTCTTTTTTTATTTTTTTTCAAGTAAGAATAAAATTAAATCTAATTTTAATGATTTTAATACAAAAACTTTAGTAAATAACCGAAGACTATATATTATACTAATGATATAAAAATACTATATTTATTAAAATAAACGGTGAATTAAAATGATGAAAATATCTTTAATAATATGCTTATTAAGTTTGATGGTTCCATCTGTTTTACCAGTTAACGAATCTTACAAAACAGAAATACCAATTATTTCTTCTTCTAATGATTTTAATTTATTAATTACTGAGTTTGGAGCAAATGATTCATTTAGTCGGGTAATTGAAGTGGATATTAATGGTATTATTGTTTGGGAAAAAACAGGACTGGTTGCACCAATGGATGCTGAAAGACTTCCTAATGGTAATACATTAATAACAGAATTTGGAAGTAATGCTGTAAAGGAGTTTGATCCTCTTGGTAATGTAGTATGGCAAAAGAAAAAGTTACAACTGCCAATGGATGCTGAAAGACTAGATAATGGCAATACATTGATAACAGAATACAATCGTGGAACTGTAACTGAATTTGATGCAGAAGGAAATAAAACATGGGAAAAGACCGGACTTAGCAGACCATTTGATGCAGAAAGACTTCCAAATGGACATACACTTATTGTAGAAACAGATCTATATCCAGATGGTTATATTAGAGAGGTTGACGAGGCTGGAAATGAAATTTGGAATATGACAGACTTGGATGCGCCAATGGACATTGAAAAACTAATCAATAAATCCACTGGAAAAGTAACATATCTTATTGATGAGCATGTTGGTAAAAGAATATTTGAAATTGATGAGGAAGATACAATAATTTGGCAAAAAACAGGTTTACTTGTACCAAAAGATGCTGAAAGATTTGACGATGGGAGAACGGTGATAGCTGAATGTGGTGCAGATCGTGTAATTATTGTTAATGAAGCTGGTAATATTGTATGGGTATTGAGTGGTCTAAATTATCCTTGTGATGTAGAAATTCTTCCTGTTCGACAACCACCTAAAGTAGAAATCGTAACCCCTAAGCAGGGATACTTCCATCTCCGAGGAAGACCTTTATTTTCTATACTAAATCGCACGATTATCTATGGACCAGTCAATATTGAGGTTGATGTTAATTCAACTTCTGGAGTAAATAGAGTTGAGTTCTATATAAATGATAAACTCAAGGAAAATGACACAATAGCACCATATGGATTTAGATGGGCACCAATAATAAGTGGTCCATATACAATTAAGGCTGTTGCTTATGATTATTTGGGAAAAAATGCTTCAGTTGATATGAAAGTATTAAAATGGAGATTTCATCCACTCTTAATTCTAGTTCCTTCTGCACTTTTACTAGGAATAATTAGTCAGGGATAATACTATTATAATTTGTTGCAATTAGAAAACTACTTCTCACTCTTTTTATCATTTAGAGACTGATATCTAGAAATTTAATAGTTAAATTTATATTGATAGATAATATAATAATATATTATATAGAAAAATTTGGTAGAGAATAATAAATATGAAAATAAAAATTGGGGTAACATTTGTATTAATTGTATTAATTATTTCTATTTCAACAGTAGAAGCAATACATAATATAAACGAAGATGAAACACCATCTTCTGGCCTTGCAAATATTACTCAAACTTATGAGCAAACAGAAATTGAAATGAAAAATTATATAGGAAAAATTAATGATAAATCTCTGCCTTTTTATGGGTATAATACATGGAAAACAGAAGAATTAGTCCAAGGTCCTGTTTCCTTCAATCCAGCAACACCAGGGATAATAGATCAGATTGCTCCAACAACATCAAATAGTTTTATCTCTGGAGCTACTTGGGCTCTTGGAAAATGGTATGGGTGTGAATTCAGTTTAGGTGAAGGTGACCCATTTATATGGACCATAAACACAGTTATTGGTGAAATGTCAGTAATAGGAAGTTATGACATGGAAGAAACAAATCTTAGTTTCAATGGTTTAGCATATGATTATATCTCTGGTAAAATGTATGGTTGTAGCAATACAGCTCTTTATAGGGTAAATATGAATACTGGTGCTTCTTCATTTGTAGGTAACTTTGGAATTTCTGATGGTGTAATGATAGCTATTACATTTGATGAATCAGGAAACCTTTATGGAACAGAACTAACAACTGACTGTCTATATTTAATAAACACCTTAAATGGTAAGGCTACAAAGGTTGGAAATGGTCTTGGTATCGATATAAACTTTGCCCAAGATATGGCTTTTGATATAGATAATGAAATATTGTACTTATCTGCCTATACAATTTCTCCAGTAAAAGAAGGTGCATTATATACATGTAATAAATTTACTGGAGTTGCAGAAAAGGTTGGTACATTTCAGGAAGCAGCTGAAATAACAGGTTTTGCTATCCCATATTGTGGTATTCCTCAGATAAATCCTTCAACTATAAGTGGTGGAATTTTAAGGATTGGTGAGTCAAAAATAAAAGCTTCTGTAAAAAACATAGGAGGCTTGCCTTGTACGAATGTAACCTTAAAAATAGCAAATAAAAGAAGTATAATTCTATCAGTGGGATCAAAAGAAATTATTCCGACTCTTAATCCAGGTGAAACAGTTGAAGTTTCCACGTCTATGTTAATTGGTTTTGGATTTCTAACAAAGACATTAATTGTCACTGTAACTGAGAGTTCTTGTGGAAAAACAGAGAGTATTCCAAAAAACGCTCTTATGTTTGGCTTGTTATGGGCATGTTAAATTATTTTTATAAATTCTTTTAAAAAGGTAAATTATTATTTCTAATTTACAATTACAAGGATTAAAAAATTTATAGATATTAAGCGAATGATACTTATAAATCATATGATATAACAGTTAAACAATTAAAAATTATTAAGAGTTAATAAATGGTCTATTTAGCATTATTATGGACGTATAAAAAATGCCAAGAATAAAAGGTAGAATATATCTAATTTCTTTAATCATCTTAATAATAATTGTAATTTTTTTTACAGCACTTGATATCATATATGAAGAACAAATTATTCATTTATTGAATTATATATACAATAGACCCTTGCTATCGAGAATATTAGTACTATATATTATTTTATTAGTTTTTATAATTGTATTATTCTTTTCACAAATGACAAAAAAATCTAATGCAGTTTCATATTATGAAAGATTATTAAAAATGTTGATAGGAGAAAAATTACAACATTTTAAATGCCCTAAATGTAAAGAATATTTTACATTTAAAAATTTAAAAATTAACGAAAATAGATCGTTTATAATAACATGTCCATGCTGTGGAGAAATCGGAAAAATTCCTCAAAAACAAAAATCTCCACAAATCAAATTTGAATGTAAAAAATGTGGAGAACAAGTTTCAATATGGTCAGATTTATCAAAATCAACTCGTAGAGTACAAATATATTCCTGTCCATATTGTGGTGAAAAACACTCGATGAAAAGCTCGTGATTTTTTTTTTTATCCAAAATTATTTTTTAATTTATTTATGAAAATGTTGTTGTTGATTGTTTTTCATCTACTAACGTATCATCTAAAAAAAGTTTGGTTTTCAATATAGTTACTATATCTTTTGGAATATCTAGTTTTAGATTAAGCTGTTTTTTTTCTAGAGGTTGTAAAATTGATTCAAAGTTTTCTTTTTCATTAAATATGGAATTGTCTGATGAGATGAAAGCTCCAGTAATCGATATATCTTCTGCATATAAGTTTCCAATATTTTCAACAATTAATTTGAGTTTAACAAATTTTAAATTACCATCAACTGAGATGCCCTCGGCTTTTTTCCATTTATGATTAATAATCGGTCGAGAAGTTATTGGGTATACAACTGCTTGGTCTGGAATACTTTTATAGAGAAGGGGAACATACCCAAGAACACTGTTTTTTTCAATTGTTTCCAAATAGAAATAATCATCCACATAATAATCATATTCAGATAAATTTTCATCCAAATTCACACCGACAGCCATATGTTTAGGAAGGCTTATGAGCGAAACATTGTAGCCTAAAAGCATCAAAACGTTACAAACAAAAATCGATCTATCTTCACAGTCACATGATTTTTTATTTAATATTTCAATTGGAAATAATGGATATTCAATAGAAGAATTAAGAGGGTCATCTTCTCCATATTCAAGATTTTGAACAAATGATGCAAGCAAGTTAATTATTGAAACATTATCTAAATCCTCAGAAATTGACATTAAAACTTCTATAAAAAGCAAAAGATATTGCTCATCATAAGGGTCAAAAACATATGCTGCATAATCATTAGTATCAAGTCTTTCTTTTGAACTATAATAATCAAATAAAAAAGTTGGAAATGGAAGGTTTATTTCATTTTCTCCATTATATTCCCAGATAAAATTATTAATCACCATATTTTCTTGTGGAACTACCAAAAAACTTGATTTTGCTAGTTTTTTATCATTCTTATCAAGAATGGACACATTGATATTATTTTCATTATCTTTAATATCTTCAATATAAATCGAACAATTAATAAATTGAGTTTCTCCAGGTAAAACAACACCTGGGATTATTTCTTTAGACAAAAAATTGTTATTATTAATAACAAAATCAAGGTAATATGGATATGAAGGTAAATCACCATTATTTTTTACTAAAAGTGTAATACCAATTAGAGAATAATTCGAATCTTTAGTATTTTCTTTCCACCAATGTCCATTAAAAGAAATAATTGAAAGATTTGTCTCATTATATCTTAGATTTTCATTATAAATTAGATTATCGTTTTTATCATAAACCATAAATTCGTATAAACCTGATTGAGGGTTGTTTCGATAAGATGTTAATGGAATTATTATTTCACTTTCAGTAGAGTAAAAATTATCAGAAAAAATAATATTTTTATTTGGAGCAATAAGTTTTACTTTTATAATATCATTTGCTTTGAAATTGAATTTTAGACTAGGAAAACCATTATCATCAATAACTGTTTTTGAAAGTATTGTAAATGAGTTTGATTCAGGAAATATACATCCAATATTACTAATTATTAATAAAATAAATAGAGTAATACACATTGCAGGTTTTTTTATTTTCATAGAATGTAAATAGAATATAACAAAAACTTGATAAAAATCTTTCTTTATTCATCATAAAAAAGTAAAAATTAATTTTTTTAGATTAAAAAATTATATTTATCTCCATATATCTTATTTCAAAATATTTATATACAATGATGTATATTATTATAGATTAATAGGAAAATTCAAATAAATATTATGATTATACAATAGGGTCACTCAGTTAATATTGCAATACTAAATGAGGTAAAAAAATTACATGAAAAAGAAGATTAAAAAATCAAGTTTAATACTTAAATTACTAGTAATAGCTTTTTTTGCTGTATCAATATCTTATGCTCTAGATATTAGTCCATATACTATATCGCCGCAACCTCCTATTGAAATTGAAGAACATACTGATGTCCCTATAACCCATGGTGGAGACCAATGGCCTTATAGCTGTACTAAGTGCCATTATGAACCCTTGTATGGTGAATGTACAGATTGTCATACTCCTGACTATTGGATTGGAGATGATGACGGTACTTATATGGCTCATCATGACCTATCCTATACAGGTTTTATAGATTGCTGGTCAGTTGATTGCCATAATCCAGATCCAAATGATGTCAGATTCGTTGAAACCGATCTGGTAGAAGGAGACGATTGGCATGAATTCTGCGATAATTGTCATGATGGTGGCGATCACGGATAATTATAAAAAATTATATCTTAAAATATCTATAATTGATGGATTCTTAAATTTAATATTTTGAAGGACACCCGATCTGGATATTTTGTGATTCAATAAGATTCAGTTCAGATCTAAATATACCAATAACTACAACTGTCTGATTATTACCAAAATTCTCTGGAAATGCCTTTGAGTGCGTTATATTGATGGCTAACTCATTATTTTTAGTATCAACTAATGAAAAATTTTTTGATGAAAGCTTCCAACCTGCTACGATTCCTATAACATTTAATTCTTTTGTGTCAAATTTTTCTGTATTTTTGAGAATCTCTGATACATCATTAATCTTACCAGGTGTCATTCCCCAGAGTAAAACTACAAGAATAATTACAACTACAATAACAACAGCAATGATTTTAATTTGTTTTTCAGATATTTGCCTAGGTTTTTTTCCCATTAAGTATCTCTTTTAGCATCTTTAACTCATTTTCAATTTTCTTTTGAGCTGTGTGTAATTTGACTATATAAAGAAATATCCCAACCCAAATAATTGAATACGCTGCATAAAGATAAATCAAATCAGCTATATCAACCACCTACCTTTTGTTTTAATTTATCAATTTCTTCTTTCATCTTTTCTATATCTACTCTTACAAGAAGGATATATATGTATAAAAATGTAAAGGCAATAACTGAAATTATAAGGCTAAGAGCCATTGAAGGCTGCAAGCTACCCTCAGATGAAACTAAAATCGTTGGATGATATTGTTGCCAAATTCTGTTAGCACCAAAACTGAATGGAATACAAATTAAGCCAATTATTCCAAATACTGCACTTAAATTTGCTTTACTGGTACGTGACTTTGCATTAGCCCTTAATGCTAAATATGCAATAAAAATCAACCAAAGAACAAATGTAATAAAGAGTTTGATATCCTCCCATCTCCAAAAAACACCCCAAATAGGTCTTGCCCAAAGAGAACCTGTTATAATACCTAAAGTACAAAATAATATCCCAATCTCTGCGGAACTAAAAGCTATATTATCCCATTTGAAATCTTTTGATTTCAAGTACATTACACCTGCAAAAAAGGTAACTCCAAAAGCTAAATATGATATCCATGCAGAAGCAACATGGAAATAAAAAATTCTCTGGACATCTCCCATTATTTCATGGGGTGGAGTATAAATTAAAGCAAAATAAACAGATATAAGAATAAAAATGATAGCCAGTATTGAAACTAAAATTCTCAATTTGTTTTTTAACATTTTTTTTATTCCTCCAAAATATAATCAATCAAAAGATAACCAACTGCAATAAACACAACATCAAAAGCAAGTATTAATCTTACTTCATCCAAAACATCAAAAATATTTGCTCCAGCAAACACATTTGATGTAACACTAACTGAGGACATAATTACAGTAAAAAGTAGTACAGGAACTAGTAGAACAGGAAGCATAACCTCGCTCTGACTAAGATTTGATGAAATTGCAGAGATGAGATTACCTAGAGCAGTTATTCCAATGGTACTAATAACAATTATACATAGAAGACTAAAAAGATCTGGAATATTTACAGGAAAAAATACGAAAAATAACAATAATATAAATAACTCTAAACAAAAAATTATAAAAAGATTTGCAAAAAGCTTTCCAAAATATATAGATGAGGGAGATATTGGTGTAAGTAGTAAACCTTCTTTGGTACCTTGCTCTATTTCTCTTTTATAAATAGGAGATAAAGAAAACATTCCTCCAAAGAAGAAAGATATCCATAGAATTGGTGATGCAAGTTCTGTAATTGAAAAATCTATTATTGAAAAAGCAAACCTAAAAGATGCAATTATCATCAATGAAAGTATTAGATAACTATTGATCATCTGCTTGTTTCTAAACTCCACCCTTAACTCTTTTAGAAATATTGCTTTAACAGCGTTCAAAAGGACTCCCTCCTGAGAATCTCAATGTACTTTTCAGAAAAAATCTTCTTTTCTACTCCCTCAGTTTCATAAACTATTTGTCCTTTTGATAGAATTCCATATCTGTTGGCAATATTAAAACTACTACTAATATCATGTGTTATACAAAAAAAGGTCTTACCTTCTTGATTTAATCTGTTTATAAGATTGTTTAAAATATCCTGAGCTTTAATGTCCAAGCCAGTATATGGTTCATCTAAGAAAATTAGATCTGGTGAATGAATTAACGCTCTTGCAAGTGAAAGCCTTTGTTTCATACCTCTTGAAAAAGAACCAACTCTATCATTTGATCTATGATATAGTCCAACCTCCTTAAGGAGGCTACCTATCTTTTCTTTCTTATTTTTTATTGAATATAGATTAGCATAAAAATCTAAGTTTTCCCAAGCTGATAGTTCACTATATAAATATGGTTCATGAGACATGAAACCAATTTTATTTTTGATCTCCTTTGATCGTTTTTCAATACCTTTCCCAAATATTTTTAACTCACCGGAATCTGCAGATAGAGTTGTAGATAGTATCTTTATCAATGTAGTTTTACCTACACCATTTGAACCAAATAAAATGTATTTATCTCCCTTATTTATAGTAAGATTAACTCCATTAAGAACCTGTAAAAATCCAAAAGATTTTTTAATATTATTAGCAACTAATATTTTATCAGGCATCCAGCCATGAAATAATCTTTAATTTTAATATATTTGCCTGAAAATTCAAGATTTTCCAAAAAAAATAATAAATAGATTAAAATCATTAAATCTCTATCTTAGTGATATTATTCTGACAAATGCCTCCAAACAGTTTTAATTAAGAAAGATATTAAAGGTCAAAATTATGAAGATATTAGTACAGAAGAAAATAATTATTTTTGCATCCTTATTTCTATTATTAACTCCAGTAAATGTTTTAGGAGACGATAATTCTACAATTAGCTCTATTGAAATCGATAGGCATTGGATATATATCTATCAACAAGATGATTTTGATACATTTGAAATTAATGAATATTTCTTTATCAATAATACTGGAGATACAAACTTCAATGAATCGTTTTATATGTGGATACAAAACAATAGTATAATTGGAACAGATTGTTGTGATTATAATCCTAATATGGCTTGTAGATATAATGAACTTGGAATTGGAGAATGTTTTTATTTAAATAAGACTGAGAACAATAACGTTTTTATCGGTTCTCCATTTTTTAATGGAAGTAAGTTATCATATTATGGACAAAAAGAGTCATTTTCAATAACAGCTATTCCTTTAAATTCAACCCTAAAAAGTTCCATCTTAAACTTTAATGCAACTATAGGTGCTAATTCAATACCGCGAGAACAAAAAAATTTTCAAGGTATCGGGGTTCATTTTACATCTGAAAATCTTGATATAGGTATGTTGCCTGTGATTAATCCATTTATGCCTTATAATATTACATCAATTGAGAATATTACAATTTTTAATAACGGTTCAAATACTGAGATAATAGATTTTTTAATTAGTGATCTTTTAGAAGGATGGACTGCTGAAATATGGAATTCTACAGGAAAAATAAATAACATTACTCTTTTTCCACAAGAAAATTTAAATTTGTCTCTAATATTGAAAGCTCCTTCTCATCTTGCATCAATATATGTAAGATATATATCAGATATTGGTAGTATTGCAGATGAATCAAAAGGTACTTTTTTAAAAAAATACCTATATGATACAAAAAAGATAACATATGAAGTTTATTTATTGAATGATGCTGGGTTAGAAATCAGTAATGACCTAACAATTGTTCATAATGAACTCTTTTGGCTAGAGGATTACAATAGATTCTGGTTATTAGCAAAAGCTGATAACATTGAGTCTAACTCTAATTCGATGATAACTTTTAATCTTATTGAAACCACAACTAATAACTTAGATTTATTTATTATTTTTTTATTGGTTTTAATATTGATTTTTATACTATTTATTTTGTTATATAATAAAATAGATTTTTTCAAAAAGAAAAATACTTTACAAAAAAAAGAAAGTTCAAAGGAAAAAGATAAATCAAGACCTGTAAAAGAAAATAGAGAAAATCGATTAAAAGCACTTGAAGTTAAAAAAAAGGAGATAATATCTTCTATTAAAAGAGTTGATCGTGAGTATAAAGATGGTATATTAAACAAAAAGGATTATGAAAGTTTCAGGAATGCTTATAAAAAAAAGGCAGTTGATATACTTAAGGAAATTGACAAATTGAAAGAATAAAAAGGAAATTGTAAAAATTTTTTTGATATTTGTGTTTTTTAGGAGAAAATCTTTGAATTTCTATTATATTCCGATTTACTTATAAATCAATAAATTATCGCAATATTATGAAAGAAACTCAAGAGATTAGAGCAAAAGCAAAAGTTTTTTGGGAAGGGGGACTTAAGACAAGAGGTGTCATAAGAGGTTTTGAGGTTGAAACTGACAAACCTAAATCTAGTTTTGGCACAAATACAGCTGCAGCACCTATGGAGGTTTTTATCTCAGCAATTGGTTCATGTTTACTAGCAACATTTGTCTGGGTAGTACTTAAGTCCCGAATAACAATCCAAGATTGTAACGTTGATGTAAAAGCCTTTACAGATTATTCTGAAAAGATAGAAAAAATCACAAAAGCAAAAATTACTTTAACTGTTTGGGCAGAAGAAAAAGACAAGAATAATTTAGAAAAATGTTTTGATATTTCAGTAAAAACTTGTACACTGACAGGTGCAGTTTCTTTTCCAATAGAAAGAATTTTTCAGTTCAAAATAGATCGTTAAAAAATTCCAATTTAAATTCCTAATTTTATTAAAGAATTATTCTGTTACAGCATTTATCATTGCTGTTATTTGATTTGTTTTAAATCCTTTCTGCTCAATTGCTCCAGAAGGACAAGTAGATGCACAATTTCCACAGCCTTTACAGATAACGGCATTGATTATAGCCTTTCCATCTTTTAGTTCAATTGCAGAATAGGGACAAGCCTTTAAACAAAAACCACAACCACTGCAAAGATCCTCATTTATTTCTGATACTACTGCTTCTGAAAGAAGTTTGTCTTTAGATAGAATTGTACTTGCTCGTGCAGCAGCCGCACTTGCCTGGGCGATACTTTCCTCAATATATTTTGGCGAATGAGCCTTTCCACAAATAAAAATACCATCGGTTGCAAAGTCAACAGGTCGAAGTTTCATATGTGCTTCCAAAAAGAATCCATCTTTAGTCGTAGGTAGTTTTAGCAATTGTGCAAGCTCTTTTGTACTATCATGAGGAAGCATTGCATTACTTAAAGCGATAATATCTGGTTTAAGTAAAATTTCTCTACCTAATATTTCATCTTTTATAGAAACCTGCAATCCGGAATTATTTGTAACAATAGGTTTGTTATCATCATCATATCTTAAAAATATAACACCTTTCTCTGCAGCTTCTTTATAGTATTTTTCTCTAAATCCATAGGTTCGGATATCCTTATATAAAATATAAATATTTGATTCTGGGCTAATCTCTTTTATTTTCAATGCATTTTTTATGGCATCCCCACAACATATTCTACTACAATATGTTCTCTCTTCGTTCCGACAACCTACACACTGTATCATTACCACATTTTTTGCTGAAAAATTACCTTTAGCTAGCTTTTCCTCAAGTTCCCATCTGGTCAAAACACGTTTATCTTTTCCGTACAAATATTCAGTTGGTTTATATTCTTTAACGCCTGTAGAAATAATTATTGTTCCATGTTCTAGTTCCTTTTCTTTTTTACCATCTACCAAAATTTTAGTTTTAAAATTACCAATGTAACCTTCTACATCCTTGATTTCTGTGTTTACAAATACATCAATATTTTTATTGTTATTTACTTTGTTTTTAAGAGACTTTAATAATTCCTGAGGGTTTTCCTCACCTAATAAGTAATATGTTTTTCTTAAGAAACCACCCAGTTCTTTTTCTTTTTCAATTAAATATGTTTTAAAACCTTGTGCAGCAAGTTCTAATGCTGCAGTCATACCTGATACACCCCCTCCAATTACCAATCCTCTTGGAATAATGGAGAGTTCTTCCCTTGTCAATGGCTGAATAAGCTGTGCTTTTTTTACTGCCATATCAATTAATTTCTTTGCTTTATCTGTGCATTTGTCTTTATCCATATTATGTACCCATGAGCATTGTTCCCTGATATTTGTCATTTCAAATAAATATGGATTTAATCCAGCCTCTTGAAGAGTGCTTTGGAAAAGTGGTTCATGAGTTCTTGGAGTACATGCTGAGACAATAACACGATTTAGATTATCTTTTTTGATTATATCAATAATTTTCTTCTGAGTATCTTGAGAACAAGTATAAATAAACTCTTCAGCATGAATAACATTTGGTAATTTCTTTGCATATTCTACTACTGATGGTACATCAACATAGGCACCAATGTTGATTCCACAATTACATACAAATACCCCAATTCTAGGTGTCTCACCAGTAATATCTTTTTCTGGAGGATATTTTTTTATGGTTTCCAATGTATGTCTCTCAGAAGATATATCACTAGATGCTTTTGCAGCCGCACCACTGGCATCAGCAACTGTCATTGGAATATCTTTTGGTCCTGAGGATGCGCCAGTAACATATATTCCTGGCTTACTACTTTCTAGAGGTGTAAAAAGATTAGTTTTGTAAAAATTATATTCATTTAGATCAATACCTAATTTTTCACTTAGTTCTTTTGAAGAATCAGATGATTCTAGGGCACATGATAAAATAACCATGTCAAATTCTTCTTGTTTTTTTTGCTCATCTTCAAGGTAATTTATTATCAAATTTTTTGTTTTTGGGTCTTCTTCTATACTTGGGATTCTACATCTTGTAAATTTTATTCCATGTTCTTTTTCTGCTCTAATATAATAATCGTCAAACTCTTTTCCAAAAGCTCTAATATCCATGAAGAACATTTGTGTTTTAAGACCTGGAGTATGCTCCTGAGCAATAATTGATTGTTTAATTGCATACATGCAACAAACTCCAGAACAATATTCATTTGTCCTTTCATCTCTTGAGCCAACACATTGAATAAATGCAATCTTTTTCGGTTTTTTATTATCAGATGGCCTAAAAATATTACCAGATGTTGGACCAGAAGCACTTAGATATCTTTCAAATTCTTTACTATTTAAAACATTTTTAAATCTTCCATAACCATATTCCTTCTTTTTAGAAGCATCAAATAAATCAAAACCTGATGCAACAATTATAGCACCAACATCAATATTGATTATTTCTTCCTTCATATCATGATTAATTGCGTCAGCCTCACATGTCTGCACACATACATAACACTCTGAGCATCCACCACAATTTAAACATCGTCTTGCTTCTTCTATTGCTTCCTCTTCATTATAACCTATTTCAACTTCCTCAAAATTATTTTTTCTTTCTTCAAGAGGTAGATACCTCATGGGTACCTTGCGTTTCTTTTTTACATCCTTTAATGATACTTCAGCAATTTTTGGTTTAATTCCACGACCCTCTCTCAAATCTTGTTTATTAATATATCTGTCAATTGAAATAGCAGCTTCTTTACCTGATGCAATAGATTCAATAACAGTACCAGCGCCCCATATAGAATCACCACCACTAAAGACACCTTGAATGTTAGTTTGTAAAGTTACTGGATCAACTTTTATTGTGCCCTTTGAAGTTATTTCTAAATCATCATCGAGGTTTTTTGGTAAAGATTTTGGGTCATAATGAACATTGTTCCATGCTGTGACTCCCAAATCCTTATCCTTTGCTAAAAATCCATTATCAACTTCTTGACCAATTGCTAAAATAATATTGTCTACTTCTATCTTAAACTTAGAATTTGGAATTTGTTTTATCTTTTTTCTACCACTTTTATCAAGCTCCTTAAGAAGCTTCATTCGTACACATTCTAATGCCTTTACTCTACCTTTTTCATCACCGATTACTTTTGTTGGGGCAACAAGGTATTCAAGTTTTACACCTTCTTGTTCTGTCTCATCAATTTCCCAATCTGGTTCTGCTGGCATTTCCTCACGAGTTCTACGATAAAAAATTGAAACCTTTTCAGCTCCCAATCGCAAAGCTGAACGAGCAGTATCTAATGCAGCATTACCCCCACCGACCACTACAACTTTTTTACCTATCTTTGGAACCATATTGCGATAACCTGTAAGTTTTATTGCTTTTGAAGGGCAAACTGATGCGCATTTACCACACCCCTCACATGAATACTTTAAAACCTCTGGTTTCTTTTTATTAGGTTTACCATTAATTGGAGAGAGTTTTATTGCTCCGTAAATGCATGAAGATGCACAAAGACCACATTCACTACAAAGTTTTTTATCAATTGTTGCAATCGGAGTTGTGATAAGTTCGCCCAAATTAATATCTTTTAAAAAATCAATTGCTTGAAACACACCTTTAAGGTCTTCACCAGGAATATTCATCTTTTTTCCTTTTTGGGCACCAATTGCTAAAAATACTGCTTTATAACCACGTTTAAACAGATCAGATATCACTAAATCCTTGCCGACAGTTGTATTTAGATGTACTTTTACACCAAGATTTAGAATATCAGAAATTTCTCTTCTAAGAATCTCTTTTGGCAATCGAAATGTGGGAATACCAAACTTCATCATTCCCCCCAAGACTGGTGCACTATCAAATACAGTAACATGATAACCTTTCAAAGCTAAATCATGAGCAGCAGTAAGACCCGCAGGTCCTCCTCCAACAATTGCTACATTTTCAGCACGACTTGTAATAGGAGGTGTTTTTGCAACAGGGATTCTAAGCTCTAGATCACCAACAAATCTCTTTATATGGGCAATTTGAATTGGATCATCAATTTCATTACGAGCACAGACATTCTCACAAGGTCTATGGCAAATCCTACCACATATTGAAGGAAAAGGAAGACGTTCTTTTATAACTCTTAATGCTTCATAGAATTTTCCACGACTAACAAGGGTTACATAACCTGGTGCTCCTACTCCGGCAGGACAGGCATTTCTACAAGGATGAATTCCATGTTTGTCAATAGTAGCTTTAAGAGGGACTGCTTGGGGAAATGGAATATAAATTGCTTTTCTTATTCTTTGACCCATATCAAATTCATTTGGAAGTTCAACAGGACAAACCTTAGTACACTCATTACATCCAGTACACTTATCAATATCAACATAGCGAGGTTTATTTCTAATTTTTGCTTTAAAGTTACCAATCTTACCATCAATACTTACTAGTTCAGAATAGGTCAAGAGTTCAATATTTGGGTGTCTTGCAACATCAACCATTTTTGGTGATAAAATACACATTGAACAATCATTTGTAGGAAATGTTTTATCAAGCTGGGCCATAGTGCCCCCGATACTTGGAGTTTCTTCAAGAAGGTATACTTTAAATCCTGATTCAGCAAGATCTAGTGCAGACTGCATTCCTCCAATACCGCCACCAATTATTAGAACCGAACCTACTTTTTTAGCCATATCTGTCTTTTCCACCCTTTAATGCATCATTTTTAGAATTATTTTGCCTCCATTATTGCGTCTGTTACATCCTCAGGTTCAACACCTGGACTTTCAATATTTTTATCCTTATAGAAATCCTCAACCTTTGAAATAATTGCTCTTTCCTTTCTTTTTGTTTTTTTCAATTTATTTTCTAAACCATTGAGCTCGCCTTTTGGATAAAATTGAAAATCTCCAGAAATACCAATATTTTCAATAACATTTGATTTAATCTCCTGAGCTGTACGAATAAGTCCTCCACGAGCCTTGTAAATTGTATATAAAATTTCTACACCCTCACGAATCTTAACACCTTTCGGAATCCTTGGAGTCTTTTTATAAAGGAACTCATCAGAGTTAAACCAATGTTCAAGTTCTATCATTTTATTAATTGTATCTTTTGTAAGGGTTATAGGTTTTAGTTTTCCAATGAGTTTCTCGTAATTGTTAATTAGAGAAGTAACAACCTCATTTCTATCAGGCATTTTACCTAGTTCTCTTTTCATGGTAGTTAAATTTTCTTCCATCGACTTGTATATCTTATCTCTGAATTTTTCGTCAGGCACCTTCAATATTTTACTCATTATCTGATAATCAAAATCCATCAGAATTCCGCCAACAAAAACCATACTATCTCCAATATCACCACCGCCCTCACCAGCAATTTTTTTCTCGTTTTTAGTAATGATATCATTTTCCGGTCTGAACCTAGCTTCTATTCCGAAATCCTTATACGTATCACATGCAGGTTGTGAAAAATATGAAAATACTTCTTTTATGTTTCTCGGAAAGAGTTTATTTCCCTTTTTCCATATAAGTTGATAAAATATTTGGTTTTCATCAAGATAAGTCGCGCCTCCTCCCACTTCTCGTCTCATAACAGGAACTCCTGTCTTTTTACAATAATCAAGGTCAATTTCTTTTGTTACATCTTGGAAATAACCTATTGATGCTAAAGGAACCTTTGGAGAAACCACAACTAAACCTTCAAACCCCAATCTTGCAAGAGCATGAAATATTAACATAGATTGCTGACCTGGTAAATTACCAAGATTAAGAAGTTTTAACATATTCTTTTACTCCATATAACTTATCAATTTTTTCCAATAAAGGTTTTACTTTTACCTGATTTTGTTTAACAGCTAAATCTTTTTTAGGGTCAAGACCCATTGCTAAACCCAAAAGTTGGGGATAATAAAGAATTGGGATATTATAGACACTTTCAAAAGTGGATTCTATTGTAGATTGAAACTCATCATACATAATACTGCAGAATGGACAAATAAGAGTCATTGCATCTGCATTTTTCTCTTTAATATTTTCTAGTTTCTGTCTTGTCATTTTAACAGATGTCTCTTCATCAACTGCAAGAATGCCACCTCCACAACACTGAAGCTTATCTTTGTATTGGATAGAAGTTGCACCTGTTAATTCTACTAATTTATCAAGACTTTGGGGAAGTATTGGATCATCGAAACCATCAAATATTTTTGAGGGTTTAATATAATGACAACCATAATGTGGAGCAATTTTTATCCCCTTCAGAGGTTTTATAATAAATTTTTTTAATTTATCAAGGCCAATATCTTCATAAAGGACCCGCGCAAAATGTTTGACTTTGACTCCACCATTAAAATTATAACCTAATTCCTTAAGTTTTTCATTGATATACTTCATCTCATCTTTATTTTTTTTATCAGCAAAAAGTTTCTGGACTTCTGTTAAATATCCTCCACATGCACTACATAGGACAATTATATCTAACCCATTAGATTCGGCAAGAGCTAAATTTCTAGCTGCCATAACTAATGCAGAATTGTGATGAATACTATTAAGAGGAAAACCACAACATGCAAACTCTGGAATATCTACAAATTTTAAACCTAATTTTTCAGCTACTCTGCGGGTTGAAAGTTCATAGTTTATCCCTTTTACCGAGACTGTGCAACCCAGAAATAATGCATATTTTTGCTTAATCATCTTTATCACTATTTCTTATTACTTTTTCAATATCTGTTTTTTTCAGAACTTTCTTGACCTCAGGTATAGTTGGATTTAGCTCAGGTATTCCTTTTTTTAATCTTACAATATTTTCAAACTCACTAACTTCTAAGAGCCTACCAAATTTTTGTAAAATGTCGACTATGCTCTTCATTGGCATTGGAATATTTCCTTCTCTAACTGCAATATTTCTTACAGCAATCATCAAATTTGTAATTTTCACATCTCTTGGACATAATTCATAACAACTATAACAACCAGAACATAACCAAATAAAATCGCTTTTTAGAACTTCTTCTCGTAAGCCTAATAAGATCATTCTTATGATTTTTCTAGGATTGTATTTATCGTTTACAGAAAAAACAGGACATGTGACAGTACATGTACCACAAGAAAAACAACGCTTTATATTTTTACCACCAGGTTCTTTTGCAACCTCGAATTTAAAGCTAGAATCTAGCTCTTTCATCGTTATTGTTTTTTCTTTTAATAACGATTTTTTTTTAGTCATTCATACATCTCTTCAATTAATTGTGAGCAAAAAACTTATGATTCGCTCTTAGTTTATGTTAATTAATATATAGTGTATTGTGATTTTTCTTGATATTATATGCAAGTTATTAAATAATCCTATATTTAATAGTTTCTCCATGTATAAAATTAAGTTTAGATTTTAATCTTAATCTTAAGAGACGCTTTATTATAAAAATTTTAATAACTTGGTTTTACAATATAATAAATTATTGATTTTTTTATAAATATTAAAATTTACAAGATTATATTTTTTTATATATAGTATGTCATATAAATATTACTTTTATTAACAATAAGTTTCAAATAAAATCAACAAAAAATTTTAAATACTACATTTGTAATTTTAATATTGAATTATACATCTAAAAATTTAAATACTACTACAGGTATTAAATAATTAACTCATGTTAATTTATTGATAGTGAGGGAGAAAAATGATTGAATATAATTTAATAAAAAAGTATCTAATTCTTGGAATATTTGTACTATTTATTGGAGCAGCAATTGGACCTAGTATTAGCGGTTATGATGAAAATCTAAACATAAATACAATAAAGGAAGAATCAGCTAGAGCCCCTGATGACTATATAAATATTTATCTTAAGTTTAATGAAGGTAGTGGTAATACCGCAAGTGATTCTTCAGGCCATGATTACGATGGAACGATTTATGGAGCATCATGGGTTACTGGTTATTCTGGTTATGCACTTGATTTTGATGGTTCAAATGACTATATTAATTTGAATTCATATGCAAAAAATAATTTGGGTTTTAATAAAACTGATGATATAATTGTTTCATTTTATTTTAAATCAACAGATAACAATAGAGGAGTTATCTATAGTATGTGCAGAGGAGACGGTTATGGTTACAATCCAGGATTTCATGTAGCAATAGCTGCTAATGGCACAATAGAAGTTCAGATGTGGCGGTTAATGTGTGGAATATTAACATGGTCTAATACTAGTTGGAATGATGGTGAATGGCATTATGTTGAAGTTTATTATAATGGTATTACAGCAAGCCCACTTACATATATTTATGTTGATGGCACTTTAGATGGATTCTATGAAAAATATGTATGTGATTTTTACTCAGATAATTTTAAATATGCTCAGATTGGTAGAAATAGTCATGAATTAATTGATTATTTTGATGGAACTTTAGATGAATTTAAAATTATAAAATATGCTGGTGGTAATCAACAAGATCCACCAATAATTGATGGTCCAACGGATGGTGAAGTTAATATTGAATATGATTACACATTTACCAATGACGACCCTGAAGAAGACCCTGTATTTGTACAAATAGATTGGGGAGATGGAGATGTAACTGATTGGTCAGAAGAAGAAATTGGATATGGTGAATCTATAACTTTATCACATAAGTATCATACAGAAGATATATTTTGTATTAAAGCTAGAACTAAGGACTTCTGGCATCATAGTAGTTGGTCGGGATGCTATGATGTAGCAATTGGAAATCAAGCTCCGACTGCACCAATAATACTTGGTGACCGTCGATATGGTGATGTAGATCAAGAATTAACTTTTTCATTCACATCAGATGATCATGAAAAACAAGATCTTACCTATAAAGTAGATTGGGATGATGGTACTACAACAGACGCTGGTCCTTTCCCGGCAAATACAACTATTCAATTGTCACATAGTTGGGATGCAGAAGACGATTATTTTATAACAGCCCAAGCATTTGATATTCAAGATAAACCCAGTGTTGTTTCAGATCCATTCTGGATTAGAATTGGAGATGAACCACCAAGAAAACCAGACATAGATGGACCTATTTCTGGTGCACCTGGTGTTGAAATTGATTTTATGTTCTCAGCTGATGATCCTGAGGATGATCAGGTGAGTTTCAATATTAAATGGGGAGACGGATCAGAAATAGAAGAAACTGAATTTGTTGACTCCGGAGAGACAGCTACAATATCTCATGTGTGGGAAAATACTGGAACATTTATGGTTGAAGCTCGTGCTCAAGACCAGTTTGGTTTTTGGAGTAATTGGGAAGATTTTCAAATTAAAATACCAAGAAATAGGGCAATTAGTTATAATTTAATTGACTTATTGCTAGAACGTTTTCCAAATGCATTCCCAATCTTTAGATATATATTAGGGTTATAAATTTATATCATAACCCCTTTTTTTCTTTATTTCTAATTGATTTTTTTTAAAAAATAAACGTATAATATTAAATACTTATAATTATATTATATATTCTAAAATAAATTTGAATCATAAAAAAGGGGGTATCAAAATTATTAAAAAGAATTTTAAGAAAATATTTTTTTATGGTACATTATTTGTTTTTATCATAGCAACAATTGTACCTAGTATAACTGGTAACATAGATAATAATGAAAAATATATTAAAGAATCAAAGGCTAATATTATTTTGAATGATGATTATATAAATTCTTATTGGAAGTTTGATGAATGCAGTGGTAACACTGTTGGTGATTCTTCCAGCCCTCATTATGATGGAACACTATATGGAGCTACATGGGTTAGCACAAGTTCAGGTTGTGCTCTACTTTTTGATGGTGTAGATGATTATGTTAATTTTAGCGATTACGCAGCAGAATTATTCTTTAATAAAACTGATGATTTTATAATTTCATTTTATTTTAAATCAACAGGGACTGGACATATATATTCTGCTACTGCTCCATGGGGATTTAATCCAGATTTTCAGATTCAATTGGTTTCTAATGGTACTTTGTTGTTTAAACTGATAGGATCATCACACCTAGGAATTACTCTATACTCTAATGGGGTGTATAATGATGGTGAATGGCATTATGTTGAATATTATCATAATGGTATAACCTCAACACCAACTGTAACACTATATGTTGATAATGTTACTGACAGTAGTATGACCAGTTACTATTATAATATTGAAAATGATGAATATACAAAAGCTACAATGGGTGTGAGTGTTCATAGCTTTACAGATTATTTCGATGGATATATTGATGAATTTAAAATCATTAAATATGAAAGAGGAAACAAGCAAGACCCACCAATAATTTCTGGTCCGACAGGTGGAAACCCAGAAATGGAATATGATTATACCTTTTCACTTAATGATCCTGAAGGAGATGATGTAGAGTTTTTAATAGATTGGAGCGATGGAACCGAAGAAGATTGGAGAGGTCCATATGAATCTGGACAGGAAATTACTGTTAGTCATAAATGGAACGAAGAAGGACAATATAATATTACAGCTAAAACAAGGGATATTTGGCATGATAGTATGTGGTCAAGTCCCTATTTAGTAACAATTGGTAATAATTCACCACCTGAAGCACCTTACATAGATGGTCCAAGAAAAGGAGCTGTAGGAGTACAATATGGTTTTATATTTCAAACTACAGATCCAGATGGCGATAGAGTAATTTATGAAGTAAATTGGGGAGATGGTAAGAGTGATGAAGCTGGACCCATTTCTTCAGGTGAAGAAGTAATTCTCAATCATGCTTGGGATACGCCTTCTATATATACAATAAAAGCACGTGCAAGGGATGAAATCTATGGTACATATAGTGAATGGTCAGAGTTAGACATTGAGATTCCAAGAGTTAAAGTATTCAATTTAAATTTAGTAGGATTATTATCTAAGCTATTTCCCAGTTTGGGTAATATTATAAAATCATTAAATTTTGTTAATATATATTAATATAATAAGCGAAAACTTATAATACTAATACGTCAATTAACATTTGTTAATTTGGAGGTAGATTATGAGAAGAATCATAATTGGAGTCTTAATTAGTATGCTAGTGCTATCAAGTGGAATGGGTGCTTTCACTTCTGCAACTACACAGAAAAAATCAATAGACCCTGAACCAATAGCAGACTATTCTCACAATGTTTTAGGAGAATTTTTTACCTTAACGACATGTGTCCCCTGTAAATATTCTCATACAGCTTTAAAGAATATCTATGCTGCTGGTTGGCATCCATTTTATTATGTAACATATGTGTCTGACAAGAATAACAATTCTAATCAGAGGAAGAACGAGTTGAATGTTTATGGGTCACCCACCGAAGTTTGGGATGGTGGCTATAAATATAATATTGGTGGAAGTGGAGAAACTGAAACTGAAATGGAAAAGTTCAACATAAGTATTATTCAATGTGGAGCTAGAACTGTAAAAGATATAGATATTGACATGGATGTTGAATGGCTTGGTGCAGTAAATAACCATCCTGAGGATGGTGAAACGGGTGTTCCTATTGAAGTGGTTTTTAATTGGACAATTTCAGAGTTTAGAATAGATATAAATGTAACTAATAATGAACCAAGTTATTATTATAATGGACATGTGCATATTCAGACAACCGAGGTTGAATCAGAATGGTGGAATGATAAATTCGGCTTTCCTTATACATTTGAGTTTAAAAGCTATGCATTTAATGGTGATGTTCCATTAAATGCTGGGCAGACTTGGAGTAAAACCATCTATTATGATGGATGTGATCATAATGATGCTGATAATCCACCTAGATATTTTGATCATATAGATGAGGATAATATTCAAGTGATTGCAAGTGTTTTTAATAAAAATAACTCTAAATATGTTGATGAATGTATTGGAGTTAGAATAGGTGAGAATACAGATCCGAAAAAATTTGATGTATACTTTGGTGATACTAATCCACCACCTAAGGTTATAAGTAATGGTTCTGCTCCGAAATATGACCCGCCTGGAAATCTCAACTGGACAACAACATATTATTGGAAGGTGGATGTATGGAACAATTTAGGTGAATTTAGACCTGGAAAGGTTTGGAGTTTTACAACAAGAGGTAACGATCCACCTAATGAACCAATTAATCCTAATCCATATAATGGGTCAACAACTGCACCAATTAATGTAAACCTATCATGGTTTTGTAATGATCCTGATGGGGATGATTTGACATATGATATATACTTTGAGGAATTCGACCCATTTGATGATCCAGAACTGGTAAAATCAGGTCATATTGGAAGATCTTATGATCCATCACCTCTTGACACTCTAGATTTTGATACAAAGTATGAATGGCAGATTGTTGCTTGGGACGAATATGGATTAAATTCAACTGGAGAGATATGGTGGTTTCAAACAGAACCAAATTATCCACCAAATCCTGCTACAAATCTAAGACCGAAGAATGGAGCAAATGGAGTACCTGTTAACGCTACTCTAAAATGGAATGGAAGTGATCCAAATGAAGGTGATACACTAAGATATGATGTTTATTTCGGTTTATACGATCCGCCAACCAAGCAAACCACTAAACAACTAGAAAGAGAATATGATCCATATGAAGAAGATGATATGCAATTATACGAAACATATTATTGGAAGATAGGTACCTGGGATAAATCTGGAGAGTATAGCGAAACAGCAGTACACAGCTTTAAAACTGGTGTAAATTATGAGCCAACTGATCCTGTTATAAATGGTCCGTCTGAGGGTGGTACTGGGGTAAAATATGATTTCAAGTTTGTTTCGACAGATCCCGAAGATAATTTAATCAAATACACTGTTGAATGGGGCGATGGAACAACCAATCAGACAACTCTAGTTCCAAATGGCACAGAGGTAACCTTAAGCCATTCTTGGGCTACTAAAGATACTTATACTATTAGAGCTAGAGCAACAGATGAATTTGGAGCACATAGTGATTGGAAGGAACATAAGATAAAAATACCACGAAATAAAGTAATCGGTCAAAACAATTTAATTTTAAATTGGTTGTCAGAAAGATTCCCTTATATGTTTCAGATGCTAAAATACCTGTTAGAACTATAGAAAATTAGCCCAATCAATCTTTTTTTCTTTTTTTTTTAAGATTAATTTTTGATTTTTTTTCTTGATTATAATTTATCTAGTTAGTAATTTAGAATTTAATTAATTTAAGAATTTTTTATTTATATTATATTAATTTTAAAATACCAAAAGTTTTTTATACTTAACAATTGTTAAATTCCTTAAATAATATATATAATTACGAAATATTCCTAATTTAGGGGGGTAATATATGAAGAAAATAATCATAGCTATATGTGTAATTGGAATGATGCTATTGTCTTCTGGTATATCAATAAGTGCGACAAATAAATATTCATCATATGATACCATGTCATCAGCATTTAACGAATGCCCTGTAAATATAACAGTTCATGAGGCATGGGCTTTTTTAACTGATACTGGTAATGGCATTCAGATTCCTATAGATGTTAGACGCGAAAGCGAGTGGAATACTGGTTATATTGATACTCCTTGGCCAGAAAGCCCAACTTGGTATATAAAGGATTTATTTCAAAATGCAACCTGGTTACAATGGTTTTTAGACACATATGCTGGTGAGGAAATTGTACTATATTGTGCAGGTGGATACAGAAGTTATCTGGTATCATTAATATTATGTGATGCAGGATTTTCAGGGACTGTTTATAATATGCTTGGAGGAATAGGTGATTGGAAGGCTCAAGGATATCCAATAAGAAATAACTCACAACCAGCAGCACCGGAAATAAGTGGTCCATTAACTGTAAATGTAAAAGATCCGATTGATTATACTTTTTCCACATCTGATGCTGAAAATGATGGTGTTTACTATTGGATTGACTGGTGTGGTGAAGGTCATTGTGGTGAATGGTTAGGTCCATATTCTTCAGAGGAAGAAATGACTTTTAATCATACATGGGAACAAACAGGAACCTATATAATAAAAGCTAAGGTAAAAGACTTTTATGATAATGAAAGTGATTGGACTGAGTATGAGATAACTGTACCAAGAACCAAAACTTTTGAATCAACCTTTTTAGAATGGTTCTTTGCAAGATTCCCAAACACTTTTTCAATAATAAAATATATATTAGGACTATAAAATAGTCCTTCTCTTATTTTCAATTTTTATCAAAAGATTAAAAAATAAAAAAATAATATATTTAATCTAAAGGAGTTTATATTAAAATGAAAATTATTAAATATTTTATAATAGCAATGCTTGTTTTTAGTAGCTTTTCAATAATTGGTATTGGAAAAGACAATAGTTATAACAAACTATCATTTGAGCAAAATTTCTCAACACCAATTTTGCAAGAAAGCCAATCTTACATAAGCTTATATATTGAAGGCGCAAACACTTGTTTAAATCTCCCAGGTAAACCCATCCTTCCAATGCTTACTAAGAAAATTACATTTCCATTTGAAACCAATATTAAGAGCATCGAATATGAAATCTCATATGTAAAATCATCAACATTATCAAAAAAAATCAAACCAGCTCCTCAACCTGCTATACCCGAAATTAATATAGTTTATACAGAAGATATTGTAGATGACACAACTTACAATTCAAATGTATTATATCCAAATGATTGGATACAATATTCAATTGGAGCAGGTCTTGATGAAAACAATATGCATAAAAAATTTTTAACAATAAATGTTTTTCCAGTAAGATATAAACCTGTTGAAAACATAATATATTATATTGAAAATATTGTTTTAAATGTAGAATATGAAAAGTTTGAGGATAATCCAATTCCAATATCATCCGAATATAACTTATTAATAATTACTCCATCAAGATTTTCAAAAAATCTTAATAAATTAGTCAATCATAAAAACAGCTATGCAATAAATACAATTCTTGTGAATCTTGATGAAATCAATAATGAAAAATATTTCCCACTTGAGGGAAGAGATGATCCTGAAAAGATAAAATATTTTATTAAAAATGCAATTGAACAGTGGGGAATAGAATATGTCCTTCTTGTAGGAGGTAGAATTCCAGGGATAAAAGAAAAATGGTATCTTCCTGTAAGATATGTAAATGTTTTTTGGGCAAATGAATCAAGTTATGTTAGTGATTTATACTATGCAGATATATATGATGGATTAGGTGAATTTTCTTCATGGGATACAAATAATAATGGTATTTATGGAGAATGGCCTCAATCAGGAGCCCTTGTTGATCAGATGGATCTTTATCCAGATGTTAAACTTGGAAGACTTCCCTGTCGATATAAATTTGAATTAAACATAATGGTAAATAAAATAATAACATATGAAAACAGCCAAATCTCAAAAAAGATAGTTCTTTCAGGTGGAGATAATTTTGATGATATACCATATGGTGGAAACAATGAAAATGAGGGTGAACTTGTTTGTAATAAGACTATTGAATATTTACCGGGTTTTGAAAAAGAATGTGTTTATTCTTCACAAACAGATATTACACCAAAAAATATTAGAAAAGCTCTTGGTAAGGGTGCTACATTTATGCACCTTCATGGGCATGGAAGTCCATTGATGTGGACATCTCATAAACCTCTTAATTTTGGTGAGTGGGAAGAGGGTATATTCATTTTTGACATTCCATTATTTTTTAATAAGGAAAATCCAATAGTTGTTATTGGTGGATGTCATACATCTATGTTTAATATTAGTATGACTGTTTATTCATGGGGTGGACCTTTTTTTAGAGGACTTAGTGATGGTTTTATTGTAAAATTTCATGGAGGAGCAATTGCAACACTTGGTTATACTTGTTTTCCAGTTGCATCACCTGGTGAAAGTGGGGATCTTGATGGAAATGGTATTAATGACCCAGATTGTGTTGAATCAGGTTATGGTTATATGCAACTAATGCTTTTTTATGGATATGGTCAGAAAAATATGCAATATCTGGGAGAATGCTGGAATTTTGCAGTAAGTAACTATACTGATATATTTAAAATACCAATTACACAATGGCATTTCCATACTATACATGGATTTGTGTTACTTGGTGACCCTAGTTTAAAAATTGGAGGCTATAAAAAATAACCTTTCTTCTTTATGCATTTTGTTAAATAATATTTATTTAAAACGAATTTTTGTTATAAAATGTGTTAAAACTGTATTAGGTAAATTTAAATGTTGAAAATATATAATTATATGTTATTAAGAGGGAGGTAAAAAATGAAAAATAAATTAATATGGGCAATTTTTTGTTTTTTAATAATAAATGCTGTTGCTCCGATTTCTTCAGTAGCAAATGAAAGAACGTTTAATAATGAAATTGAAAATTCTATTGTAATTACATTAAATAGTGGTAACTATGAACTAACAGAATTTGATAATGAATATACAGAAATATCAATTGAAAATTTTGGTGCTCTTATAACACCCGGACAACCAATGGTGCCTTCAAAAATATTCAATGTTGGATTACCACCTGGATGTGTTGTTACATCAATTGAAACTATAAATTTAAAATCCAGCGTAATTCCAGGAGTATATAATTTAAGATTGGGCTCACCTATCACATCCAGACAATCAATAGAAAGTATTGATGATGAATTCAAATCCGATGAAATCTACCCTGAGACAATATATGAATATACTGGCATGAGTCAGATGAGAAAATATTCATTTGCAATGATAAGATTTTCTCCAATTTCATATTGTCCTTCTGAAGGAAAATTAGTTAAACACGATAAAATAACCTTAAAGATTAACTTTGAACAAGTTAATGAAGTGCCAGAAACCCTACTTCAAGATGATGCAATGGATGAAGAAGCATCTAAAACTTTAGTTAATTATGAATCAATAAAAGAATTTTATAATCCAAAAAATACCAAATCAAGACAACCTTATGACCTTGTTATAATTTCAACATCTTCATTATATTCTTCAATATCTAGTTTCCAAAGTCATAAAAAATCATTGGGATTCAGTGTAAATTATGTGAATTTATCATGGATTACTTCAAATTATCCAGCATCTGATACTCAAGCAAGTATCAGATTATTTTTATCTTCAAATTATGCATCATGGGGAATAAAATATGTATTAATTGTTGGAACTCATAGTACAATTCCTATGAGAACCTGTTATCCAGACCCAAGCAATCATGCAAATGATGGAGTTCATAATATACCAACTGATTACTATTACGCTGATTTAACTGGAAGCTGGGATAGTGATGGAGATGGTTTTTATGGTGAAAAGGGCCAAGATAGTGTTGATTTTACACCAGAAGTGTGGGTTGGTAGAATACCTGTTGATGTAGGAACAACTGTAACAAGCATTCTTACCAAGATTCAAAATTTTGAGGGAACATCATACTCTGGATGGAAGAAAAATGTAATGCTATTGGGAGCAGTTTATTCTTATGCAAATGAGGACTATGGCGGAAATTCAAGATGGGATGGTGCTGAAGTAATGGAACAATGTAAGAATATTTTGCTAACAGGCTTTAGTATAACAACAATGTATGAAAAAAGCGGGTATGGACCTTGTTCTTACTCATGTACTTATCCTCTAACAAATTCAAATGTAGTAACTCAGTGGAGCGGATCTTCAGGATGGGGAATAGTAAATTGGGCTGCCCATGGTGCATCAACATCTGCAAGCAGGAAGGTTTGGTCCTCAGAGGATGGAGATAATGTTCCAGAAAGCTTTGAGATGACATGGCCGGTAATGGTCCAAAGTAGTGATGCTACAGGTTTTAATAATAACAAACCACCAATTGTTTTTTCTGCAAGTTGTTCTGTATCACATCCAGAGACAGCAAATAATCTTGGAACATCACTTTTGATAAATGGAGCAGCCGCTTTTATTGGCGCATCAAGAGTATCTTACGGGAGTATGGCTTGGACACAACCATATCATGGAGGACATGGTTCTTATTGTTACTATTTCACAGATAATATTGCAAACAATGTTCAATATTGCGGTCCAGCATTATTTTCAGCAA
>Ga0209536_100002610_pt1 | contig 29362 bp, 27 predicted proteins | sample DeeMarSeWOR28_12_FD_187461 | JGI IMG/M metagenome (GOLD analysis project Ga0209536, IMG submission 187461) | Marine sediment microbial communities from White Oak River estuary, North Carolina - WOR-2-8_12 (SPAdes) (version 2) | ecosystem: Environmental > Aquatic > Marine > Intertidal zone >...
ATTAGCTGGGCGAATTTGTCGGGGGGCAGGGGGACGCTGATCAGATTGCCCTGAAACAGATCACAGTTCAGACGTTCCAGGTATTCATACTGTTCCTGTGTTTCAATACCTTCGGCCACCACCTGCAGGCGCAAGCTGTGAGCCAGGGCGACCATGGCTGAGATGATTAACACCATATTAGGATCGCGCGTCATGTCCCTGACAAAGGATCGATCGATTTTAAGATAGTGAATGGGGAATTTTGCCAGGTAGTTCAGGGATGAATAGCCAGTGCCAAAATCATCCACCGCAAGACGGATACCCATTTCATTTAATGTGCGTAGCGTGACAGCGGTCTTGTCGATGTCTGTCATAATAGTGTCTTCAGTAATCTCCAGCTCAAGGTAGTTAACATCCAGATCAAACTCCTTGAGAATTTGTCGTACACGCTTAATAAGGTTTTGTTCCCGGAACTGGTGCGCTGACAGGTTGATTGCCACCCTCGGCGCTGGAATTCCCGCATCGAGCCAGTTGCGTATTTGTTTGCATGCTTTGCGCAATACCCAGTCTCCAATAGGTACGATCAGTCCGGAGGATTCTGCAATCGGCAACAGATCTCCTGGGGATAGATCACCTAATTCCGGGTGATGCCAGCGCAACAGGGCTTCAGCGCCAATGATTTTTCCGGTTTCGCGATCGAGTTGTGGCTGGTAATGTAACTCCAGTTCGTCATTGCGCACCGCCTGGCGCAGGTTGTTTTCCAGTACCAGTTGCGCGATGGAACTGGCATTAATGTCCTTGGAATAAAATTGATAGGCGCCCTTGCCTTGTGATTTAGCGTGATACATGGCGATTTCGGCAAAGCGCAACAGATCTTCAGTGTGGGTAGTATCCGCAGGGAACATGGAGATACCGATACTGGCGGATACTCCAACTTCGTGGTTATGAATGACGAAAGGATACTTGATTGCGTTGAGTATGCTTTCTGCGGTGGATGTGATCATGGAGGTTGAGTTTTTGTTATAACCAATGTCGGAAAGGATTACCACGAACTCGTCACCACTAAGACGCCCCAAAGTGTCAGTTTCGCTGATGACGCTGCTTAGCCTGGTCGCGACCTCTATTAATAGCTGGTCACCGGCAGTGTGACCCAGTGAATCATTGATTGCCTTGAAGCGATCGATATCCACCAGCAAAGTTGAAAGCTGGTTGCCATCGCGGCGCGCGCGCTGCACGGCCTGCTCCAGACGGTCGGACAATAATGTGCGGTTAGGTAATTTGGTTAATGAATCAAAGTTCGCCTGCTCATAAATTTTTTCTTCCTTGCTGGCGTTGGACAGTGCAACGGCAATGCGGTCGGCCATCTCTCTTCCGTGATCCAGGTCGTCAGTATACGGTTTATGGGTATTTTTAAAACCCAGGGTAATGACAGAATGTAAGTGGTCACTGATGATAATGGGATAAATGACCAGGGAACGCACGCCTTTTTTAACAATTTCCCGGCTATACACCGGCGCATGCTGCGTGGATTTCATGACTAGATATTTGGGATGGGCTAGAAGCAATTTCGTATCACCATCTTCAACTTTGATTGTATTCTTAAAGATCGTCTCACTGAGTTTATTGGTGGCGGCTTTAAAATCACTGGCAACCGATTCTTTTGCCAGGATGGAAAGCAGCACGAAATCGCAGGGAACCACATCCTTGATGCGCCGTAATACCGTATCCACAACATAATCTTTGTTGGAAGAAGACAGGATAACGCGATCGATTTCTGCCATGGCGGATAGACTTTTAAACTGCTTGTCCAGGCGCACCGCCATGTTGTTAAAAGAATTCGCCAGATCCTGGAATTCATCGTTGCTGCTGATATTCACCCGGGTGTCAAAATTGCCTGATGCCACCTGTTTGGTGGCTTTTTGTAATAACTCCAGTGGTGTCAGATTGCGCCTTAACTGGCTGGCAGTGAGCAGGATGATCAACAGGAAAGACAGTACGACAACGATGGGATAGATGTTTTTGATATTTTCCAGCGAGGTTTGATTTTCCAGCCTGGGCTTGCTGAGCACGACCAGCCATGGACTGGTTGCAAATTTGCCTTCCAGAAAAATTGTCCAGTAATATCCGATAAAGTCAGTATTGTTTTCTCTCCAGCTGAAAATAGCCGAAGCCTCGTTGTTTTGTACCAGCGCAGTTTTTAATGACGCTTCTTTTATATTACTGGAGGAACAATACAAAGGTTCATATTGCTCGGTGGTGACACAGGCGAAGGTTGGGCTGTGGATAATCGTTTCCACATCCCACAAAATGTTCTGATTGATTTCCGCAATCAATATGCTGGGATTGGCTGCAACAACATCCAGAGAAATCACCATCAGTAACTTTTTCTGAAACGTGGAGTAGTTGCTGAAAATCAGCACAGGATTACCATTCTGCAAATGGATAAGCTGCTTGCTTGTTAAATCGGGAAATTCGTCAATACCATTGTATAACGGCACGTACTTTTTGGTGCGGGAATTAATGGCGATCGCGGAGAAATTACTTCGGGTTTTCCGGTCGATATCAAACTGCTCTACCGGCCTGTTTGCCGCAATGTGGTCCTTATAACGCAGGGCAATGGTTGCCAGTTCGCGGTGTAAGTTATCCAGCCTTTCGATGATTGTGTAACCCACCGATTTTGAGACCTGGTGTAAATGCTGGCGGCTTTGTTCCAGTAGCTTCTGGGAAACACTGGTATAACTAAGATAAGCGAGCGTCAAAATAGGAATTAATGACGACACCAGGAACAGGAGAAAAAGGCGCCGGGCAACTCGGCTTTGAAACAGTGAATTGCTGATTTTCATGATCGCAGCAGGTTATTCCCGATTAGTGGAGGACTTCCAGTATTGTTAAATCCCTGATTGCTCAGTGTATTGGTAATAGGCTATACCCCAGGAGTCTTGTTATATCGGATCGATAAAACCTGTTTATCAGCCTAATGCGGGCGTTTCCTCCTTCTGATTAACGGCGTTTGGGATTCTGATCTTTAATCGCAGCCAGAATATTTTTCGACTGGCCGGCGACTAATATCAGGTTGATTGATAGGTTTTGAAGACTTCATCAAGCAATCAATAATCAACGGCAAGTCCAATAAAAGAGCCGTTATTGCAGCGAACGATGTCGTCGTGTGAAGCTTTTGCGGTAAATGGCAGGCTGGTTTTTTTATCTTTGCCCGCGCTGTAAAGATCGTAGTCGGAATTTACAGGCGTTAGATTCTTGTCTTTTCGCACGCTACCTTTGTTTTTGGCGGCTGTTATATTTGTGTAGTAATAGTTGTTACCCCAGGGGTCTTTGCGAAAGTGCTGGTTGATTTCCGACAGGCTATCAGGAAAGCGATTGTTTTCGACATAAAAGCGGTCAATGATGACCTGTATTTCTAAAATGTCAGCTTTCGTTTGGGTAATATGTTTTTTGTCCCGGTAGTTCTCGTAAGCGGGGATTGCAATGGAGATGAGTATTCCAAGAATGGCGATAACGATCAGTATCTCCAGAACGGAAAATCCCGATTGTTTGGTTGCTGCAAGCATGGATCTAATCTTCAGTTGATAAAATGCGTTGGCCGGCAATGTCCCGGCGAGACTTGACTCTATTAATTATCGGCAACCCGCGCTGGAAGTTAAGCGCCCTGGACTAAATAACTTGCTGAAAATAGTAGTATTAATATTAATTGATGAGGGCTTTAGGGTTATCGCTATTGCAGAACACGGCTATAAACAGTGCTAATATTGTTATTGCTCATTCAGGCGTGGTATCAACATGGCGAGATTGCAGGGACCCGTACGATGATCCAGTTGCTCCTTGATGATTCTGTCCCAACCGGTGGCGCAGGCGCCTGAGGAACCGGGTAAACAAAAAATATAAGTTGCGTTGGCGACGCCGGCTAGGGCGCGCGATTGCAGGGACGAGGTTTTTATTTCTTCATAGGAGAGCATGCGAAATATTTCGCCGAAGCCTTCGATTTCTTTATCCAGCAGGGGCTGGATCGCCTCCGGTGTGCCATCGCGTCCAGTGACGCCAGTGCCGCCGGTGGTTAATACAACGTTTATTTCCGCATCCGCGACCCAGCGGGAAACAGTGGCGCGGATTTGATACATGTCATCAGGTACCATCGTTTTTTCGGACAGGGTATGACCGGCTTCGGTCAGGCGTTTTACCAGCAACTGACCGGATCGATCATCCTCTTCTGTGCGGGTATCGGAAACCGTCAAGACGGCGATGTTTAAAGGGATAAACTGGCGTTGCTGTGACATGCTTGTTCCTTGGTAGTGACAAATAAACCTGATGTTCCCGGGGTTGCGCTAATTCGGAATCCGAAATTACCCCGACAATATTCCGTAAACAATGGTAAGCTTGCTTCGCAATACTACTGTAGACATTGATTGCGATACAACCTGATTTTGTGCGTATAACAAACCTTCACGATTTATTCATCTGTTGCTTATGGCCCTGAAAATAAAACGCCTGTTGCCGTCACAAGATGATTTGTTACTCCCCGATATCCATCCCATATTAAACCGGATTTATCGCAACCGCGGTATCAAGACTGCGGACGAACTGAAACAGTCACTGGATTGCCTGGAGAGCTATACCTTGCTGAAGGGTATCGATGACGCAGTCCAGTTGCTGGAACAGGCGTTAATCCAACAGCAAAGCATTTTGATTATCGGCGACTTTGACGCAGACGGTGCCACGAGCACCACTGTCGCAGTGCGTGCATTGAGAAAACTGGGCGCCAGCAAGGTCAATTACCTGGTGCCCAACCGTTTTGAATACGGTTACGGCTTGACACCCGAAATTGTGGCTTGCGCCAAACAGTACGCTCCTGATCTTATCGTTACCGTGGACAACGGTATTTCCAGTATCCAGGGAGTGAATGCCGCGAAACAACTAGGTATCAAAGTCATTATCACGGATCATCACCTGGCAGGCAGGGAGTTGCCGGTTGCGGATGCCATTGTAAATCCCAATCAACCGGGGGATGCTTTTCCCAGCAAGGCCATTGCCGGTGTCGGTGTTATTTTTTACGTGATGCTGGCCTTGCGCGCGCGATTGCGCGGAACTCAGTGGTTCCAGCAACAGGGAATTGACGAGCCCAATCTGGCAGAGATACTGGATCTGGTGGCCCTGGGAACGGTGGCGGACGTGGTGCCGCTAGATCACAACAACCGTGTACTGGTAGCGCAGGGTCTGGCAAGAATTCGGGCCGGGCATTGCTGTGCGGGCATCCGGGCGCTGGCACAAATTGCCGGACGCCAGTTGTCGCGCATGGGTGCGCAGGATCTCGCTTTTGCAGTTGGGCCGCGCCTGAATGCGGCAGGAAGACTGGTTGATATGTCCTTAGGTATTGAATGTCTGCTCAGCGATGACGACAATACTGCCTTCGCGCTGGCGGAACAGCTAAATCAGCTCAATCAGGAACGCCGGTCCATCGAAGAAGAGATGAAACTGCAGGCCCTGGATACGCTGCAACAAATGGATAAGGCAGAGTTACCCACCGGTATATGTGTGTACCAGCCTGAATGGCATCAGGGTGTGATTGGTATCTTGGCGTCGCGGATCAAGGAAAAGTATCATCGCCCCGTTATCGCATTTGCAGATGCGGGGGACGATGTCTCCAGTGATTCCGCCATCAAGGGTTCGGCGCGCTCCATACCGGGAGTACACATTCGCGATGTGCTGGACGCCATCGCCACCCGATACCCGGAGCTGTTATCCAAGTTTGGCGGCCATGCCATGGCGGCCGGGCTGACGCTGCAGAAAGAAAATTTTACCGACTTTGCAGCCGCGTTCAATGAAGAGGTATCTCGCCACGTGGACAGTGACGAACTGCATCACATCATCCATAGCGATGGAGAGTTGTCGCCGGCTGACCTGGATTTGCCACTGGCGCAGTTGCTGGAATCCGCTGGCCCCTGGGGACAGCACTTTGCCGAACCGCAATTTGACGGCTGTTTTGAAGTCGTGCAGCGACGCGTGGTGGGTGAACGGCACTTGAAATTGCAGCTCAAGGTACCGGGTGCGGCGCGTATTATAGATGGTATTGCCTTTAACACGGTGGATGATGTTTGGCCCGAGGAAACCCAATTCGTTCAAATAGCCTACAAACTCGCGACCAACGAGTATCGCGGCAACCTCAGCGCGCAACTCATTATTGACTATATCGAACCTCTCCCTGTCAGCGGACAAGTGACCAGCTGAATTTTCTTCCAGATTGAGCAGCTTAGTACGGCGGGCTGGCGATGCACGGCTGGCCTGTTGTATTATTTGCACCTTTGCCGACTTTCGGCGCCGGTTTTATTGTGAATCACATCATATGATAGAAACAGGACACATCAGCGCACGCATCAAGGATCTCCAAGGCAGAACTGAAGCCTTGAGGGGGTATCTTTGACTACGATGCCAAGCAGGAAAGGCTGGTAGAAGTTACCCGGGAACTGGAACAGCCCAATATCTGGAATGACCCGGAACGTGCCCAGGCGTTGGGTAAGGAACGCTCCCAGCTCGAACAGGTAGTCGAAGTGATCAGCGAATTGAGGGCAAACCTGAACGAATCTGCTGAATTACTCGACCTCGCTATAGAAGAGCAGGACGAGGATACGATAAATGCCGTTCTTTCCGACCTGGACCCGCTGGAACAAAAGCTGGAGCAACTGGAATTTCGTCGTATGTTTTCCGGCGAGATGGACGCCAATAACGCCTTCCTCGATATCCAGGCCGGCTCCGGTGGCACTGAAGCACAGGACTGGGCGGAAATGTTATTGCGCATGTACCTGCGCTGGGGTGAAAAGCATGACTTTAATACTGAGTTGATAGAGGTATCCGCAGGCGAGGTAGCAGGCATCAAGAGTGCCACGATCCGCTTCGAGGGCGACTACGCTTTTGGCTGGTTGCGCACGGAAACCGGCGTGCATCGCCTGGTTCGCAAGTCGCCTTTTGATTCCGGTAACCGCCGTCACACATCGTTTGCTTCCGTATTTGTGTCGCCCGAAATCGACGACGATATTGATATTGATATCAATCCGGCTGATCTGCGAATTGACGTGTATCGTGCTTCGGGTGCCGGTGGTCAGCATGTTAACCGGACCGAGTCCGCGGTGCGTATTACTCACTTGCCCACCAATATTGTGGTGCAGTGCCAGAGTGACCGTTCACAACACAAAAACAAGGCGACGGCCATGAAACAGCTGAAAGCCAAGCTTTATGAAATGGAAATCCAAAAGCGCAACGCGGACCAGCAGGCGCTGGAAGAATCCAAATCGGATATTGGCTGGGGTAGTCAAATTCGTTCCTATGTGCTCGACCAGTCACGCATCAAGGATTTGCGTACCGGGGTAGAAACCGGCAACACCCAGGCCGTGCTGGACGGTGATCTGGATTCATTTATTGAAGCCAGTCTGAAAAGTGGTATTTAATAATTTTAAAGGCAGATACGACGTAACAATGGAAAACGACCAAACAAACAGTCAACAGGGCGATCAACAAGACAGGCAGCAGGCTGAGGAAACTAACAAGTTAATCGCGCAACGGCGTGAAAAGCTCGCCGCGTTGCGCGAAAATGGCAATGCCTATCCCAATACCTTTCGGCGCAACGCGCTGGCAGGTGAATTACAGGCGAAGTATGCCGGCTATACCAATGAACAGCTGGAGGCGGAAGAGCCAGTGCGAGTCAAGGTGGCCGGTCGCATGATGACGCGGCGTGTCATGGGAAAAAACAGTTTCGTCCACGTGCAGGATATGTCCGGCCAGATCCAGTTATTTATTGCGCGTGATAGTTTGCCGGAAGGTTTTTATAACGACCAGTTTAAAAAATGGGATATCGGTGACATCGTTGGCGCTGAGGGGACGGTGTTCCTGACCCAGAAAGGTGAGTTGTCGATTCGGGTCGACGAGATCGAATTGCTGGCCAAAGCTTTGCGTCCGTTGCCGGAGAAGTACCACGGTTTAACTGACCAGGAAACCAAATACCGGCAACGTTATGTCGACCTGATTATGAGCGATGTCACGCGGGAAACTTTTCGTGTTCGTTCTCAGGTGATTGATTATGTAAGGCGTTGCCTGCTGGATCATGGTTATATGGAAGTCGAAACACCCATGATGCACACCATACCTGGTGGTGCGACTGCACGTCCTTTTAAAACCTATCACAATACCCTGGATATGGAGTTGTATCTGCGTATCGCGCCGGAGTTGTATCTGAAGCGCCTGGTGGTGGGTGGATTCGAACGCGTGTTTGAAATCAATCGTAACTTCAGAAACGAGGGATTATCAACGCGACATAATCCGGAATTTACCATGGTGGAATTTTATCAGGCATACGCGGATTATCATGATTTGATGGATTTGACAGAAGATATGATGCGCGGCCTGGCGCAACATATTCTTGGTGCAACCACGATTGAATACCAGGGGGAAAATTATGATTTTGGCAAAGCCTTTGCGCGTATGACCGTGTTCGATTCCATATTGCATTTCAATCCTGATATCACGGCTAACCAACTGGCGGATGAAACACAGGCGCGGCAGATTGCGGGGAAACTGGGGATACCGCTCAAAGACAGTTATGGTCTGGGCAAGGTGCAAATAGAAATCTTTGAAAAAACCGTGGAGCATCGATTGAAAGATCCGACCTTCATCACAGCTTATCCCACGGAAGTGTCACCCCTGGCGCGCCGCAGTGACCATGATCCTTTTGTCACCGACCGGTTTGAGTTTTTTGTCGGCGGTAGAGAAATCGCTAACGGCTTTTCAGAATTGAACGACCCGGAAGACCAGGCTGAGCGATTCCGCAAACAGGTGGAGGAAAAAGACGCCGGTGATGATGAAGCCATGCACTATGATGCAGACTATATTGTTGCGCTGGAACATGGTATGCCGCCAACTGCGGGTGAAGGTATTGGTATTGACCGGCTGGTCATGTTGTTTGCCAATGTCCCCTCCATACGCGACGTTTTGCTATTCCCTCACATGCGCCCGACTACAGGCGCGTAAGAAATTTCTGAATGTTTTTTTAGATTATGGGGTAATCCACTGGTTGTCAGGAGGATTGCCCTGTATCCCCTCTGTCGTAAAACTCTATAAATACAGTGTTAAATTAATTTTTCAGGCCGTTATGCTCGTGATACTGGAAATATATAAATTTTCCATTATTATTAGAGCGAAGCGGGCACGCTTTGTTGTGGGGAATGCACGTGGATAAATAGCGATGTGCAACATGCAGAACGCAGTTGCGAAAACCCCGGGCTATCTGTCAGACCACCGATGACGGGGGTGGATTTAGGGGAAATTAATCTGTCAGATAAGCGTTCAATAACATAATAATTAAAATAGACGCAGAAGTTATTTAATAGAAGGGAGCAGTAGCTTGGCATGGATTCGCCAAAACGCTGGTGTGTTTAATGGACTATTAAAAGGTGTATTAAACAACCGTTATTACGTCTGGGGTGTGGTAAGCACATTCGGGATTTTGTTTCTTTTATCGTTCATTTTGTCATCCTTCAAATTCTTTCAGCCTGCAACAGAAGTTGCAAATGTTGCCGAGTTTTTTGCAGAATTTCCCATGCGCTTCCAGAGTAATAGTGAGGGAGCTTTTACCAAGGACGTCAAATTCTTTTCCAAGGGTTACCAGTATGACCTGTTGTTCATGAGCGAAGAAGTATTGTTGAATCTTTACAGTAATGAACAGAGCAGGGAAACCAATGGTGGAAAGTCCCGCACCAAGCTGTCCCAGTTGAGCCTTAAATTTCTCAATGCGCAAAATAAACTAAAAATTAAAGGGCTGGGTCCACTGCAATTAACCAAAACGCAGGACAATTACAGCGTGGATGATGCTCCGTTTGGTTATACAGAAGTGAAATATGCCGACGTGTATCCCGGTGTAGATGTATATTTCCACGGTAAACAAAAACAACTGTTCTATGAGTTTGTGTTAAGTGAACACGCGAATACCGAGCAGTTAAAGATGAAGTTGTACGGGATAGATGAGGCAGGCGATATCAAAATAGATCTGCATGGCAATGTGATTGTAAAATGTCGCGGGAAAAAAATGTTGATTCAAAGACCGGTGGTATATCGACTGGTCAAACAGAGAAAACAACTGGTCAACGGTTATTTCTATGTAACACGCGAGAATGAAATACACTTCAAGGCCGTGGAATCTGTCCGCGCAACATTAAAATCGTCGACTATATCTCCCGCGACATAATGGCAGTCAAAGCGTACCTTTACCAGGACGCTGGCGTTCTCTAGTGTTTTGGTGGTTTGTCTTCTCTTTCCAGTGTCACGGTATACGGAAGTTCGTTTAAGGTAAGCGCTGGTCCCTCAGGATTGAATAGATGGATCTGTCCCGAGTTTGCGTTGGCGACTTGTAGCACGGCCAGTAAATCAAAACCGCCATTGGCTGATGCTTCAACTTGCACAACGCGCCCGATGCCTTGTTCCGACTGATCTCTCTCAGCGAATACCAGATCCCCTGCACGGGGTGCTTGCTCGCTATCGGTATGCGCGAGGTACATGCGCCGTTTAAGTTTTCCGAGAAAATGCATGCGCGCTACCACTTCCTGACCCGGGTAACAGCCTTTCTGAAAACTGATACCATCGATGCTGTGCAAATTGAGCATTTGTGGCACAAACTCTTCCACGTTCTCTGCATAGATTTGTGGAACCCCAGCGTGAATATCCAGGTGCGACCAGGCATGATTGCCGCATAAAACGCAATGATCTTTTAACTTGTTCCATGCTGTGCTGACAGCATTGAAATCACCTGCCAGAATGTAGCGTGGGAGCTGGCCGCGGATTCTGGTGACTAATAAATTGTCTGCGCTGATGCAGGCATCTTCCCGTTCTGGAATTGTTGATGTAACGTTCGTTAACAGCCGTGAAGCATTAGGGCCCGAGAGTCCGAAAGCAAAGAACTGGTCGCTGGTATCCTGCAGGGTGACTTTCGACATCAACACAAACATTTGCAGGCGTTTTAATGTTGCTTCGATGCGTTCAACGGGCAGCTGCAGATAATAAGTGTCGTGAAACTGGTAGACGCGAAACAATGCCAGTGCCCGTCCCTTGGCAGTACAGTAAGCATTAAGTTGGCTGCGCTGTTCGGAAACCTGGTTGATATCGTTGCTCAACTGGTTTTGCAAAAAGCTCTGCGCGTCGTTGCCGTTCACGGCAATAAATCCGAGATGAGTAAGATCACACACGATATCGCGTGTAACAATCGCCTTACGTTCCGCATCTAAGCTACCAAAGTGCTCCACACTGTTGTTTTTAAATTGAGCACCCTGGGAGGTTAGAAAATCTCGCCACTGGTTGTTGTCGGTCATGATCTTTCCATTGTCGGTATGTGATACGATGAGTGAATTGTAACGATTACCCAGTTGGTCTGTATACTGGACCTTTTATTAACATGTTATACACTTGATATTGATGGATAAAAACAAAAAACGACCAAAATATCTTAACCTGTTAAAAATCAAAATGCCGGTGGCTGCCGTCGTTTCCATTGGTCATCGTATTTCAGGATTTTTACTGGTCATTGCCATACCTTTTGTTATTTATGCCTTTCAGCAATCCATTTCAAGTGCTGACGACTACCAATTGGTACTAACAGCGTTGGATCATCCTCTCGCTAAAGGCATACTTGTTTTACTGACATGGTCTTTTTCACATCATTTTTTTGCAGGTATACGGTTTTTATTGATTGATATCGATGTGGGTGTATCAAGGTTGATGTCGCGGGCGAGTGCCTGGTTGGTGAATGGACTTGCCATAATATGCACCATATTGGTTAGTGGAGCGCTGTTATGAATGAAAGCGTTGCTTCCGGACTGCGCGCCTGGACCATTCAGCGTCTCAGTGCAGTCTATATGCTGGCTTTCGTGCTGTACGCCGGAATCAGTTACACCATGGCTGACGCCACCGGTTTCGATCCATGGTTATCGTGGATCAGCCACCCTTTTAACAACATCGTTGTTGGTCTGTTCATTTTTTCCCTGCTGTTTCACGCCTGGGTGGGTGCCCGGGACATTGTGCTGGACTATGTAAAACCTCACGGCTTCCGATTGGTGAAGCTGGCGTTTCTGGCTTTATTGTTAATTGCAATGGGATTATGGGCATTAAAAATTTTACTAACAGTAGTGGCTATATAGACCATGGGTATTGCGAAACGAAAATTTGATTCCCTGGTGATTGGCGCTGGCGGTGGTGGTTTACGCGCGGCGCTCCAATTGTCGCGGGCAGAAGCTACCGTGGCGGTGGTTTCCAAGGTGTTTCCCACCCGTTCACATACCGTGGCGGCGCAAGGGGGCATGAACGCGGCGCTGGCCAATGTGTTGCCGGACAACTGGCATTGGCATATGTACGATACGGTGAAAGGCAGCGATTATCTGGGTGACCAGGATGCGATCGAATATATGTGTCGCGCGGCTTCCCATTGCGTGATTGAGCTGGAACATTCGGGGGTGCCTTTTTCACGCCTGGATAACGGCAAGATTTATCAGCGTGCTTTTGGCGGGCAAAGTCAGAACTTTGGTGGCGACCAGGCGGCGCGTACCTGTGCGGCTGCTGACCGTACCGGTCACGCCATTCTGCATGCGTTATATCAACAGAATATCCGCGCTAAAACCCATTTCTTTGACGAGTATTTTGCCATTGATCTGTTAAAGGACGAGGAAGGATATGTATTGGGTGCCCTGGTGCTCGATATCGAGACCGGTGAGCCGTTGATGATCGAAGCGAAGACGACATTGTTGGCTACCGGCGGTGTGGGACAATTATTTCGTACTAATACCAATGCCCGTATCAATACCGGTGACGGTATGGCAATGGCGTTGCGCGCGGGGATTCCTATTCAGGATATGGAGTTTTTTCAGTTTCACCCGACGGGTATTGCCGGTAAAGGCATGCTGATCACCGAAGGTGTGCGCGGTGAGGGGGGGTATCTGATCAATAAAGATGGTGAGCGTTTCATGGAACGTTACGCGCCCCACGCCAGGGATCTGGCAAGCCGCGATGTGGTGAGTCGTGCGATTGCTATTGAGGTTCGAGAGGGCCGCGGCTGCGGTCCCAGGGGTGATCATGTGCTATTGAAGCTCGATCACCTGGGAGCAGACGTGATTAAAAAGCGTTTGCCGGGCATCCGCGATACCGCAATGACCTTTGCGCATGTGGATCCTATCGATACGCCCATCCCGATTTTTCCCACCGCGCACTACACCATGGGCGGTATCCCCACTAATCGTTTCGGGCAAGTGGTCGCTCCATTGGGGCAACTGGTGGAGGAACCCATTCCCGGTTTATATGCTGCAGGTGAGTGCGCCTGTGTCTCGGTGCATGGCGCAAATCGGCTGGGAGGCAATTCCCTTCTGGATATTGTCGTGTTTGGTCGTGCCGCCGGTAACCACATCATCGAGTATTTAACAGAGAACCACTACCATCGGCCCATGAATATGGATAGCGTGGAGCAGGCCATGCAGCGCCTCGCGCGCTGGGACCAAACGGGTGATGGCGAGTCCGTGGACGCCTTGCGCATGGAGCTACAGCGCGAAATGGAAAACCATTGTGGCGTGTTTCGCACTGCGGAAGTATTGCAGGATGGCGTGGCAAAGATCAAAGCTATTGAACAGCGTATGAAGGATGCCCGCATCCAGGACCACAGCAAAATATTCAATACCGCGCGCATTGAAGCCATGGAGCTTGAAAATATGGTGGACCTGGCGCTGGCCACCGTAATCAGCGCCGAGGCCCGTAAGGAAAGTCGCGGCGCGCATTCCCGGGTGGATTTTCCTGATCGTGATGATGTGCACTGGATGAAGCATTCATTGTATTCCAGGGACGGCTATAAACTGGATTACAAACCGGTGCGCACCAAGCCGTTGAGTGTGGATCCGTTTCCACCGCAAAAGCGGGTGTATTAGATCTCGCGTCGCTATTGAAAAGCGAATTGATACGAAAGGCAAATAATGACTATGCGATTTTCAATTTACCGCTACGATCCCGACAAAGATAGCAAGCCTTATATGCAGCAATATACTTTGTCGGAAATCGGACCAGGCATGATGCTGCTGGACGCCCTGTTAAAAATCAAGGCTGACCTCGACGAGACATTGAGTTTTCGACGTTCCTGCGGTGAGGGTGTATGCGGCTCCGATGCATTGAACATCAATGGTCGTAATGGCCTGGCGTGTATCACACCACTGAAAAGCTTGCGCGAACCCGTGGAGATACGACCCTTACCCGGCTTGCCTGTTATTCGTGATCTGGTGGTGGATATGACGCAGTTTTATAACCAGTACCGCGCAGTGAAACCTTATTTAACCGTGCATGATCCAGAGCCTGAAATCGAGTATGAGCAAACGCCGCAACAACGCGATCAGCTGGATGGCCTGTATGAGTGTATTCTTTGCGCCTGTTGTTCTACGTCGTGTCCGTCATTTTGGTGGAATCCGGATAAATTTCGCGGGCCTGCTGCATTGTTACAGGCGTGGCGCTTCCTGGCGGACAGCCGTGATCAGGCAACAGAAGAACGCTTGCAGGATCTTGCTGGTGCCTATAGTCTGTTTCGTTGTCACACGATTATGAATTGTGTCGATGTATGTCCCAAGGGACTGAATCCTACCAAAGCCATTGGCAATATTCGCAAGTTGATGTTAAAGAATCAGGTATAACGAGTAGCGTGACGTGATGCAAAGCGACAATTTCGGACAACAGCATGAGCAACAAAGATCTCGCCTTTACTGGCAATGTCGCCGTGGCATGCTGGAACTCGATAGCCTGTTAGAGGGTTTTTTTAATGCCCAATTTGATACGTTGAGCGGCCCGCAACGGGCAGCATTTGAATTGCTGCTGCAAAGTCCCGATGATTTGTTGCTGGAATATTTAATGGGGCGCATGGTGCCTATGGATGCAGGAATGGCTGATGTCGTCGCCAAAATACGCCAGCCCGCTACGCTTTAATATCATTCCTTCCCGAATATTGTTGATCCTTATGTGTGGATTGCATGCCGGCGCGGTACTGCTGTTAATTCCATTAACGTTACCAATCGTAGTGAAGTTTTTATTCGCAGCTGTTATCGCCGCCAGTCTGTTCGTGTTTCTTTCACAGTCAGCGTGGCTGTCTTTAAATATACTATTGTTAGATTGCTGGCCGACATTTGTCGATGCAGTATGGGATGAAAACGACCAGTGGTTGTTGAGTGATAAAAGTCAGCAGACATACCGTGCGCAATTATTGCCTACAAGCTATGTGCATGCGCGGCTGGTTGTCATTAATTTGCGATTGCAGGATATGGCCTGGTATAACCGTTATCGCACCATTATTCTGCTGCAAGACAATATTGATAGTGAAACTTTCAGGCGCTTGCGGATACGTCTTCGATGGTATGCGTCTCAGGTTCCAGGTAGTTCGGTGGAACCAGGATAGTATCCTGCGGTGGTTTGCTGTCGTCAGGCTTGGGATAATTCAGCGTATAGTGCAAGCCGCGGCTTTCCTTGCGCGCCATGGCGCCGCGTATAATCAACTCGGCAACGTCTACCAGGTTGCGCAATTCAATCAGGTCATTGGTGACGCGGAAATTACTGTAATATTCGAAGATCTCTTTTGATAATAAATTCACGCGACGCATGGCGCGCTCCAGGCGTTTATTGGTGCGCACAATGCCCACGTAATCCCACATGAAGCTGCGCAGTTCATCCCAGTTGTGGGCGACGACAATTTCTTCATCGGAATCGGTCACGCGACTTTCATCCCACTCCGGTAACACCGTAAATGTCTCATAAACCGGCTCGCTTGCATTGATATGTTTCGCAGCTGCTGCACCGAATACCAGGCACTCTAACAGTGAATTGCTGGCCATACGGTTAGCGCCATGCATGCCGGTCCACGCAGTTTCGCCGATGGCGTACAGACCATCAATATCCGTTTGACCATGTTGGTTAGTAATGATGCCACCGCAGGTGTAGTGGGCAGCCGGTACCACTGGAATGGGTTGTTTGGTCATGTCGATACCGAATTTCAGGCAGCGTTGGTAGATAGTAGGAAAATAGGACTTGATAAAATCCTCAGATTTGAAACTGATATCCAGGTATACGCAATCCAGACCGCGCTTTTTCATTTCGTGGTCAATGGCGCGGGCGACGATATCGCGCGGTGCCAGTTCCGCGCGCGGATCGACATCGGTCATGAAGCGGGTACCATCGGGGAGTAATAAGTGTCCGCCTTCACCCCGTATCGCTTCTGAAATCAGGTATGACTTGGCATGCGGATGGTAAAGGCAGGTGGGATGGAATTGAATAAACTCCATGTTGGCGATGCGGCAGCCAGCACGCCAGGCCATGGCGATGCCATCACCAGTCGATACGTCGGGATTACTGGTATAGAGGTAGACTTTGCTGGCGCCACCACTGGCGAGTATTACCTTGTTGGCCTGAAATGTTTCGGTGTGACCGGTTTCTTTATTATGGACATAGGCGCCCAATACGCGCTGGGGTAATTGACTTAATTTGGCGCTGGTGATGAGGTCAATTGCAATGTGATTTTCGAATATATGAATATTAGAACGTTCTTTAACACGTGCGATTAAGGTTTTGGAAAGTGCGTGTCCTGTAGCGTCTTTGCAATGTATCACTCGCCGATGACTATGTCCGCCTTCCGTCGTCAGGTGGTAAGGTGATTTTTCGTTGTCTTCCTCCACATGCGTGAATGGGACGCCCAATTCGATGAGCCAATCGATTTCTTCCTTGCTGTGTTCCACCACATAACGAACAACCGATTCCTTGCAGAGTCCGGCGCCAGCATTCAAAGTGTCAGCGACGTGTGAGTCTACCGAATCATCGGGGTCGATGACTGCGGAAATACCGCCTTGTGCGTACCAGGTGCAGCCGGCATGCATGTTGCCTTTGGATACCAGGGCGATCTGATAGCGAGGATCCAGTTGCAGTGCCAGGGTCAGGCCGGCCGCCCCTGATCCAAAAATTACGACATCATATTTATGTGTGGGCGTCATAGTACTTGAGTTAACTGGTTGTTTGTTATAGTGTAATTCGTTAACGTATTGTCACTTGATTGTCATTTTAACGCCGAATTAACGCAATTAGGAACAATTCTTGTCAAAAAGTGTCGATGTAGTCGAAAACATGGCGCTTGATGGCATTGTATGTACAATACGGTTAGCCGCCTCCAGTGCGATTTTCAGGTGGCTGAAACAACAAAAATGGTGACTGAGATAGTCGCTCTAGCGTTGACTCATCACGAGTAATTTGCTCAGGAGATGAGTGGGATCAAGCATCCTTTTTAACCTTGCAGAGTGGCGAACTATCTTATGATCGTATTGTCTAGGACATTAAGGCAGATGAAGTCCGCCTTGCTAATAAGGGGTTTTGGCCCACATGGCCGAAAGAAACGTGGATCAAGCGCTCGTCGAGCGAGTACAACGAGGGGATAAATCAGCATTTGATATTCTTGTGCGGAAATACCAGCATAAGGTCGTCAAGTTAATATCTCGTTATGTCAAGGATCAGCACGAAGTTTACGATGTTGCTCAGGAAGCTTTTATAAAGGCTTACCGTGCGCTGCCGAAATTTAGAGGTGACAGCGCGTTTTATACATGGATGTACCGTATAGCGATTAATACTGCAAAGAATTATCTGGTAGCCCAGGGTCGTCGGTTGCCTAATGTCGATATCGAAGCACAGGATGCGGAACAGTTTGAAGGTGAATCGGCATTAAAGGAATACGCAACGCCTGAAAGTATGCTCAGGCGAGACGAAATCCAGGAAACTGTATTTCGGACCATAGAAAATCTTCCGGAGGATTTGCGCACAGCGATCACACTCAGGGAGATTGAAGGTTTAAGTTATGAAGAAATTGCCGAAGCCATGGATTGTCCAGTGGGCACCGTCAGGTCCAGGATATTCCGGGCTCGGGAAGCTATCGACAAAACACTTCGACCATTAATTGGATAATGTGACAGTACGCAGGGTATGAAACAATGACAACAGCAACCGAAAAAGAAGAGCAGGTATCAGCGTTTATCGATAATGAGTTAACTCATGAACATAACGAACAATTCATAAATGTAATATGCAAGGATAAAGATCTAAAATCCTGTCTTGAGCGCTACCAAATGATTAGCGACTCAATGCGCAACCAGCTTCCAGCTGGCATAAAACCGGATTTTGCCAATAGCGTCATGGCCGCCATCGAATCAGAACCCACCATACTCGCACCAGCCAACCTGTCACATAAATCCAGTTTTCCATCTATATTAACTCGCAAGGCCGCAGGATTTGCTATCGCGGCGTCCGTAGCCACCTTAGCAGTTATCGGCGTTCAGTCACAATACAGTGATGAACCCCAACAGGTTGCGACGAAGATGCCGGATAACAGTGAATTTGTCAGAATGGATAAAGAAAATCCGATGACGGCGAACGTGCAGCCCGTGATTGCGCCGCGCTCAGCGAGCAGCGGTTATTCAACTGCTTCTACGAGAGTTCAGCAGCAGGCGATTCCACAAATAAACTCGCCGCGGAATTTTGATTGGCAATTGCATCAGTATATCGTCAACCATTCACAATATGCTAACGGTGCAGGTGTGCACGATATTATTTCTTCTGCGCGAATCGTATCTTCCTCCGAGCAAAAAATTACTGCAGATCAGGTCAAGCGGTGAGGCTAATTGTTTTTCTAACCGGTTTGTTGCTGTTTTCACATGCTGGAGCCGATGAGAACTCCGCTTCTGCGTTAGGATTTCTCAACAAGATGGGTTCGGCAATCAAAAGCCTGAATTACCATGGTACGCTGGTTTATATGCATAACGGCCAGGTGGAGTCATTAAAGCTCATTCACAAGCACGATGCATCCGGAGAGTTTCAGCGCATAGTTCACCTGAGTGGCGAGGCGCGTGAAGTTATTCGCAATAATGACGTTGTTACCTGTTATATGCCGGACTCCCAGTCTGTGATGGTTGGAGAACGGCGTTTTAACAATCATCTGTTGTCACGGCTTACGAAAAACTTCGGGGATTTCGAAGGGCAATACGAATTTGTTCTTGATGGCAAGGGACGTATAGCGGATCGTGATTCAACCATTATTTTGATTCGGCCCAAAGACGGTTTTCGCTACGGTTACCGGTTTTGGATCGACGATAACAGTGGACTGTTATTGAAGTCTGACTTGCTTGATGCTGATGGTTCCGTGCTAGAGCAATTGATGTTTGTAGAACTGGATATCGTCGACAGCATTCCGGAGGTTATGTTGAAGCCCGCAGTTAATGGCGACAGTTATACCTGGCACAATGGAAGGCAGAAAACTGCAGAACAGGCAGGGTCAACAAGAAACAACTGGCAGATCGGGCGTATGCCGGATGGGTTTGTAATAACAGACCGTTCAAAGCAAAAGATGCCGGATAAGACTGATCCTGTAGACTATATGATGGTTACCGATGGTCTGGCTTCAATATCGGTTTATATAGAGCAATTTGGTGCGCAAAACCACGGATTGATCGGTGCAACCAGTATGGGTGCAGTAAACATATTCGGCTACTTGCTGGCTGATCATCACGTTACAGTTGTTGGTGAAGTGCCAAAACAAACCGTGCAGATGATTGCCGAATCAATTTCTGCTCAACAATCCAGTCAACCATAAAAGGTGATTTGATGCTCGAAGAGCATGCTACTGTCGTTGCCGTGGAAGGAAACGCCGTTTGGGCTGAAGTGCAGAGGCAGTCTGCGTGTGGGCAGTGTGCGGCTAATAAGGGCTGTGGTTCAGCTGTGCTGCAAAAGGTGTTGGGCAACAAGCGGAACATTTTTCGTGTCAGCGGTGATTTGCGAGTTTCAGTAGGTGACGAGGTAGTGATTGGCGTCAATGAAAACGCCATTGTAAAAGGCTCTCTGCTGGTTTATGCGTTACCTATTATATGCATAATTGTTTTCGCCTTGCTGGGTGAAACTATCGCCTCGCGGATGATGTCAATTGAATCAGATTACATGAGCGTGCTTGGAGCCGCCATTGGTTTGATCGTCAGCGTTTTCGGCTTGCGCTGGCATAGCAACAAGTCAAACAATCAACCTCAATACCAGCCCATTATGCTACGCCATGTAAACCAAATTGTGGTTCAACCCGAATATAAATTATTAGGTTAACAAGCCTCTATTAAAATAATATTGCATTACAGGAGAAAATTAAAGTGCGTGCAATCGGCATAAGACAACTGTCTGTATATTTCACGATGATACTGTTCCTATTTGCTCTGGCTTCTGCTAATGCGCGTGAACTCCCGGATTTTACTCAACTGGTAGAAAAAAATGGCGCAGCGGTGGTAAACATCAGTACCACCCAGAAAATTAAGCACCCGCCTACCAGTCGGCAACCATTCAAGGGGGAGCAAATACCGGAAGGTCCCTTCGGTGATTTGTTCCGGCATTTTTTTGGTGATGAAGAAGGTCGTGAATTTGAGGATTTTGACTCTAAATCTTTGGGGTCGGGATTTATTATTTCCAAGGATGGTTATGTATTAACGAATTATCATGTCATCAAGGATGCTAACGAGATTATCGTTCGACTTTCCGATCGGCGGGAACTAGTGGCCGAGATCGTGGGTTCCGATCCTCGCAGTGATATTGCGGTGCTGAGAATCGAAGGTGATGATTTGCCAGTAGTTGAGATCGGCAATTCGGATTCCTTGAAAGTTGGCGAATGGGTGTTGGCGATAGGTTCACCTTTCGGTTTTGATTATTCTGTAACAGCAGGCATCGTCAGTGCCAAAGGAAGAAACCTGCCACGTGAGAACTACGTGCCATTTATTCAGACAGACGTGGCGATTAATCCTGGCAACTCAGGTGGGCCGCTATTCAATCTCGACGGCAAGGTGATTGGTATCAACTCGCAGATTTATAGCCGCACCGGCGGTTTTATGGGGTTGTCTTTTGCAATACCTATAAATATGGTGATGAGTGTTGTTGATCAGCTTAAATCGTCCGGCCGTGTCGCTCGCGGTTGGTTGGGTGTTTTGATCCAGGATGTGACTCGCGAACTGGCTGAGTCGTTCGGTATGGATAAGCCGCGCGGTGCGCTGGTAGCCAAGGTATTGCCGGATAGCCCGGCGGAAAAAGCCGGCTTCCAGGTCGGTGATGTGGTGCTCAAGTTTGATGGCAAGAATATTGTACGTTCTTCAAACCTGCCTCCTGTGGTTGGTATGACGGATGTAGGTAAGAACGTGAAAGTAGAAATTTTGCGTAATGGCAAGAAGAAGAATCTGACTGTCAACCTGGGTGAGTTGCCCGAAGAAGATGCAACGATTGCCAGTGCACCACAGCCGAAAGCTGCTGAGGATAATAAACTCAATATCGTGGTGACCGACTTGAACGCGGAGCAACGTAACAATCTGGAGATTAAGGAGAATGGTGTTCTGGTCAGTAATGTCAGTTCAGGGCCGGCGCGTAAAGCCGGTGTGCGTCGTGGTGATGTCATTCTGATGATTAATAATACTGATGTGAAGGATACCAATCACTTTAAAGAAATTATCGACAAGCTACCAGAAGGCAAGTCGGTTCCTTTACTGGTGCAGCGTCGGGGCGGTCCGGTATTTCTGGCGCTCAAACTTTCCGAAGACGAATAATCATTGGCGGGTGCCTGAAAGGGGCGTAGCGCTTACTGTTGCTTTCCTGAAGGACATCCTGCTTCCATCCGAATTTGTTATTCTGCTGGCCGGGTTCATCCAAACGGGTGAATCCGGTTTTTGTTGGTCGTTGAGATGTGTTTTTAAGTGAAAAATAGATTAGAATAGCGAAGCCGAATTTAGCCAGCCTGATGATGGTCCTAATAAGCTGCAAATAAAAGATTAATAAGGTAATTCAGGAATTGTTTCTATCTGTAAGCGCTGCAGCGGTTTGTTGTAACTAAGAAAGGCGCTTCACAATACACGATATGTTTTTAATGAGTAGGTATTAATAGGTTTGTATGAGCCAGCTGGATCATATTCGTAACTTTTCTATTATTGCACACATTGACCATGGTAAATCTACCCTGGCGGATCGTTTTATTCAGTTATGCGGTGGTTTGTCGGAACGGGAAATGGCCGCGCAAGTTCTGGACTCCATGGACCTGGAGCGTGAACGTGGAATAACGATCAAGGCGCAGAGTGTGACGCTTAATTACAAGGCTAGTAATGGTCAAGTGTATCAGCTGAATTTTATTGATACGCCTGGGCACGTGGATTTCTCCTATGAAGTGTCACGCAGCCTGGCAGCCTGCGAAGGTGCGTTACTGGTGGTGGATGCATCGCAGGGTGTCGAAGCGCAAAGTGTGGCAAATTGCTATACCGCAATAGAGCAGGGACTGGAAGTAATTCCTGTGTTAAACAAAATTGACTTGCCGGCGGCAGATCCGGAGCGGGTAGTACACGAGATAGAAGACATTATTGGGATTGAAGCCAAGGACGCGGTCAAGGTCAGCGCCAAAACAGGTGTGGGAATTCCAGAACTACTTGAACAACTGGTGCAAAGAATACCGCCTCCACAAGGCGATTATGACAAACCTTTACAGGCATTGATTATTGATTCCTGGTTTGATAGCTACCTTGGTGTTGTCTCGCTGGTGCGGGTTAAGCAGGGCCGGTTGAAGAAAGGACAAAAAATCCAGGTTATGTCGACAGGGCGTACCCATTTGGTGGACAAGGTCGGTGTCTTTACGCCCAAGCGTGTCGACGTGGCAGAGCTCAAAGCCGGTGAAGTGGGTTGCGTTATCTCGGGCATCAAAGACATTGACGGGGTGCCCGTGGGAGACACTTTAACTGGTTCAGACAATCCTTCCAAAGAACCACTGCCCGGATTCAAGCCGGTGCAACCGCAGGTATTCGCCGGTTTATTTCCCATTAGCTCCGATGATTATGAGGACTTGCGCGATGCGTTATCCAAGTTACGCTTGAATGATGCGGCGTTATTTTTTGAGCCCGAAACGTCTACTGCATTGGGTCTGGGATTCCGCTGCGGTTTTCTGGGCATGTTGCACATGGAAATTATCCAGGAACGCCTGGAGCGGGAATATGATCTGGATCTTATTACCACGGCACCCACGGTTGTTTATGAAGTGTTTACCACCAACGGTGAAATTATAAACGTCGATAATCCATCCAAGTTGCCGGAGCAGGGACGAATCAGCGAAATGCGTGAGCCCATTATTCTTGCTAATATACTGTTACCACAGGAATATCTTGGCAATGTGATTGGTTTATGTGAAGAAAAGCGCGGTGTACAGAAAAAATTGCTGTATCTGGGTAGTCAGGTTTCGCTGGAATACGAGCTACCCATGAATGAAGTGGTGTTGGATTTTTTCGATCGCCTCAAATCTGTCAGTCGGGGTTATGCTTCACTGGATTATCACTTTGTGAGGTTTCAATCTTCGGACCTGGTAAAACTGGATATTTTAATTAACGGCGAACGCGTCGATGCATTGTCCGTGATTGTACATCGCGACCAGTCGCAGTACCGGGGAAGAGAGCTGGCAGAAAAAATGCGTGAACTAATACCGCGACAAATGTTTGAAGTCGCCATACAGGCGGCCATTGGCTCACATGTTATTGCCAGAACTAATGTTAAAGCGTTGCGTAAAAACGTGACTGCCAAATGCTATGGTGGTGATGCTACCCGTAAGCGCAAATTGCTGGAAAAGCAAAAAGCAGGTAAGAAACGTATGAAGCAACTGGGATCTGTGGAGATTCCACAGGAAGCATTTCTGGCCGTATTAAAAGTAGGGAAAAAATAAATGCATTTTGATTTTCCAACCATAATGGTGTTGGCAGTGCTGGTCACCGGTATTATCTGGGCGCTGGACGTATGGTTATGGGCGCCGAAAAGAAAACAGTCGGCGGCTGAATTAAACACTGAAACCACCCAGTGGACGGACGAGCAACTGCAGCAGGAAAAGGAAAAGCGGCTAAAAGAGCCGGTTCTGGTTGAATATTCCCGCTCATTATTTCCAGTAATATTAATTGTGCTGATCTTGCGATCATTTCTGATCGAGCCATTCAGAATTCCCTCTGGTTCTATGATGCCTACCTTGCTTGATGGGGATTTTATCCTGGTGAACAAGTTCGCCTATGGCATACGGCTACCGGTTATTAACACAAAAATTATCGATATTGGAGAACCGCAGCGCGGCGATGTTGCGGTGTTCCGCTACCCGAAAGACCCATCGGTTGACTACATAAAACGTGTTATTGGTCTGCCTGGCGATCATATTGTGTATCGTAACAAGCGGCTCTATATCAATGGCGAGCAGATGATGTTGACGGATTTTGGTCGCTATGATGCGTCGGGTGTCGGTATTACCATGGCGGGTGCGCAATTATTGGAAGAAGACCTGGAAAACAAGACGCACAATATTCTAGTTGATCATGACCGGCCGGTACTAAATATGGAATACCGGGTGGCTGATAATGAATATTTTGTGATGGGTGATAACAGGGATAACAGCAACGACAGTCGCTTTTGGGGTACTGTACCGCAAGAAAATCTGGTGGGGAAAGCATTTATGATCTGGATGAACTGGGATAGTACCAATAATGGTATTACCTGGGGCAGGATCGGGCAGAGCATCGAATAGCGTTCTATTCTTCGCAATAGCGCGTGCTTGTTTCCACACGTTATCACAGTAAAGCCTAGCCGCTTTATATGTCCCGGAAGGAATGCTGGTTTAATAGAATCCTGGCGACTTCCTTCCAAAATTCCATTAATTCAAAGCTCGGCTGGTTTATTTAGCGCAGTTCGTATGCTATATATTTCATGGTGTTATTCTTATTGTGAGTTCTTTGCGTGGTAATTTGTCAAAACTGGAGTGGTGCATGAAGAATTATAACAAACAACGCGGTGTAACCATGGTGACGATCGCTGCCGGACTTGCGCTATTGGCTTTTTTTGTATTGATTGCTATCACTTTGTTGCCGGTGTACATCGAAAATTTTAGTGTTAGTTCACATGTGTCGCGTATCGGTAAGGATGTGCGCGCCAGCGAAGTAACCAAGGAAGAAGTCCGGAAAACATTGCTAAAACGATTTGGTATTGATGATGTCAAGAGTGTTGAACGGCAGGATATCAGTATAACGGATATCCCTGGTGGTTATCAGATTGAGGTAGATTATGAAGTGCGTAAACATTTTCTTGGTAATGTCGATGTTGTGATCTATTTTACCGAAACAACAGAAGTGAAGTAAATTTCCACGCCAGCATATACCTGGAACTATCCGATCTTAATACTGCGGCCAAGAGTGACTGCCATAAAGAAAACCCGAACTAAAACACCAGCCGCTGCGGTTACCTCAGGCAAGAAACCGCCTGCCAAGCTTGCGAAAAAGCCCCAATTGGAAAACAGCTCGGCCACAAAACTTAGCAAGAAGCTCCATTACAAATTTTCTGACCCCGGCTTGCTGACGGAGGCCATAACGCATCGCAGCAAACATTCCATCAATAATGAACGTCTGGAATTTCTCGGTGACTCTATCCTGGGCTATGTGATTTCTTCCGAATTGTTTCAGCGCTTTCCCCAGGCAAAGGAAGGACAACTTACTCGTGGGCGTGCGGTATTGGTGAAAGGGGAAACATTGGCCGAACTGGCTCTGCAATTAGAATTGGGTGACTATTTGCACCTCGGCCCCGGCGAATTAAAAAGTGGTGGCCACCGACGTAAATCTATTCTCGCCGACGCAATGGAGGCAATCATCGGTGCTATCTACCTGGATGGGGGACTGGAAGCGGCAAGACATCATATATTAGCCATTTATTCTGAAAAGTTACACGCGCTCTCTCTCGAAGAAGTCAGTAAAGATCCGAAAACCCAATTGCAAGAGTATCTGCAGGCCAGAAAACAGCCTTTACCAAACTATGAAGTTGTGGCTACCACAGGCAGCGAACACGAGCAGGTTTTTGAAATTTCCTGCAAAGTGAAAATGTTATCGCGTGCGGTGAAAGGGGCCGGCCGCAGCCGCCGCAAGGCGGAACAGGCCGCCGCCAGCAAGGCGTTGAAACTTCTGGAGGCAGCAGATAAGCAGTGAATATCGTGACTGATGAAGATAATACCGTGACCGAGCATAAAAAGTTTTCCTGTGGTTACGTCGCAATTGTTGGTCGGCCTAATGTTGGAAAGTCTACGCTGTTGAATAAGCTGCTCGGGCAGAAAATCAGCATCACTGCCCACAAGCCCCAGACGACACGGCACCGCATATTAGGTATCAGGACTGACGAGCGAGCACAAATAATCTATGTTGATACGCCAGGCATGCATGGCAACGCTAAAATGGCATTAAACCGCTATATGAACCGCGCTGCGACGGCGTCGATTAACGATGTCGACGTCATATTGTTTGTGATTGAAGCGTCAAACTGGAACGAGCAGGATGAGTTTGTTCGGGAAAAGTTGTCTGGAGTAGATGTTCCGGTAATTCTCGTGCTCAATAAACTGGATAAGGTAAAAGAGAAGGAAAAAATGTTGCCACAATTAGAGAAGCTGGCCAAAAAAATTAACTTCGCACAACTTGTTCCCGTGTCTGCGCGTACCGGAGATGGAATTGAAGCTTTGGAAAACACAGTGATCAGTTTGTTACCTTCATCGGCTGCGTTTTTTCCCGAGGATCAAATCACCGATCGCAGTGAGCGCTTTCTCGCAGCAGAATTTATTCGTGAAAAGTTGATGCGTAGTCTGGGGGAAGAGGTGCCCTATGCGCTGACGGTTGAAATTGAACGTTTCGAGGATCAGGGTAATCTAAAAACTATTCATGCAGTGATCTGGGTGTCTCGTCCGGGGCACAAAGGTATCGTAATCGGAAAAGGCGGCAGCTTGCTGAAACGTATTGGCGAACAGGCGCGTAAAGATATGGAGCGAGCCTTCGATTGCAAGGTGTTTCTGCAGCTTTGGGTAAAGGTCAAGGAAGGTTGGGCCGATGATGAGCGTGCATTGCGCAGCCTGGGATATCACGATGAGCAATAAGCAACGTCCACAATTGCAGCCAGCCTACATCCTTCATCAGCGACCGTACCGCGACAGCAGTGCGTTATTGGAAATTTTTAGTGAACATTACGGTCGGTGTGCACTGGTTGCCAGAGGCGTCAAACGTCCACGCTCGAAACTACGGGGAGTGCTGCAACCATTCCAGCCATTATTATTATCCTGGCTCAGCAAATCCGAACTTGGGACATTAACCGGCGCTGAGCAATATAAAAAGCCGGTGCTAATTAAACCAAGATACCTGCCCAGTGCTTTTTACATGAATGAGCTCGTGCTTTATTTGTTGCACAGAGACGATCCCCATGATGAATTGTTTCAGTGCTACCATAACACCATTAGCAACCTGAAAAGTTTAAGCGGGATCAGTGGTGAGGACTTGCTATGGCAGGCTTATTTAAGAGAATTTGAAATCATGATCCTGCAATCCATTGGTTACGGTCTGGTACTGGATCATGATGTACGCACGCAATCAGCTATTGTCGACGGCGATTGCTATGACTACTGGCCGGATCATGGCCCCATGAAAAGCGATCCGCATGGCAGCGATATTCGCGGCGTCCGGGTGTCAGGTGCGACATTGAACCTCCTGTCAAATACGGCGTTGTTACGCGAGAAAAGTCAGCATTCCGATGCGGCGACGCGTACCTTGTTCAAGGAAGCGAAACATTTATTGCGAACCATTCTGGATCACCATTTGGGGTACCGAGTGTTGCACAGCAGGTCGCTAATGACAAACCTGCAGACTGGTAAACAGGGGCTGGCCAAATCGCTGCATACAGCACATTCCGATTAATGCATTGAGTGGTTTATACTAGAAAACAGTAGTGTAGAGTAAACAGGCGGAAAACCGAGATGCAAGCACATCAGGAAGACAACAGAATATTTTTGGGTGTCAATATAGATCACGTTGCCACGTTGAGACAGGCGCGTGGTACTCGCTATCCTGATCCGATTCAGGCGGCAATTGAAGCGGAACAGGCCGGCGCCGATGCCATTACACTGCATTTGCGCGAGGATCGCCGTCACATTCAGGACCGCGATGTGGAAATGTTAAAAGACATATTGCAAACGCGGATGAACCTGGAAATGGCAGTTACCGAGGAAATGTTGTCGATTGCAGAACGCATTCAACCGGAAGAATGCTGTCTGGTTCCGGAGCGTCGGGAGGAGCTAACCACGGAAGGTGGCCTGAACGTAGCGGGACAATTGGAGCGCATAACAGCGGCGTGTCAGCGGCTGGCCGCAGCCAATGTCCGGGTTTCATTGTTTATTGATGCCGACGCTGAGCAAATCGAAGCGGCTGTTAAAGCGGGTGCTCCGGTGATTGAACTGCATACTGGCGCATTTGCCGATGCCACGACGCGGGCACAGCGCCATGCCGAGCTCAGCAGTATTGTTCAGGGTGTCAAGTTAGGGCAGGAATTGGGGCTGCATGTAAACGCCGGTCATGGTCTGCATTATCACAACGTTGCAGATATTGCCGCAATCGACGGAATCAGAGAACTGAATATCGGCCATGCCATTGTCGCCCGGGCAGTGTTCACCGGCTTTCAGCCGGCGGTGCGGGAAATGAAACGCCTGATGGTGGAGGCGCGGGCCAGGTGATCCATGGTATAGGTACCGATATTGTGCAGGTATCCCGGTTCGTTGATAGCCTGGCCAGACACGGTGATCGGTTTGCCGAACGAATCCTGGCAGAATCCGAACTTAAGACTTTTTGCAGCCATACACAACCCGCCCAGTTTCTGGCTAAACGTTATGCAGCAAAAGAAGCGGCCGCCAAGGCATTTGGTACCGGGTTCCGGGACGGTCTGAGTTTGCGGCATATTATTGTCGTCAATGAAGATAATGGGCGACCGGTCCTGCAATTCGTGGAAGCTGCTCAAAATCTTATCGATCGCTTTCAGATCAGTTCGAGTTATCTCAGCATTAGCGATGAAAAGGACTATGCCGTCGCCTTCGTCGTTCTGGAGACACGAACAGTCTAGTCTTCGATACACAAGACCCCGTTTTACGCTTTGTTTTTTCAGCGACTTTCCTGGCTTTGTTACATCTTGCTCCTGGTAAGCCCCGCCAGTAACTGGCTGAACGCCTGTGATCAGGTATTAGAGTGGAGAATATTCCGCTTTTCTTGATTAAAAACCGGTTTACCCTTGCTATTGGCTTGTCAACTTCGGTAGAATCCCACCCCTTCGGATGCGGGGTGGAGCAGTCCGGTAGCTCGTCGGGCTCATAACCCGAAGGTCGCAGGTTCAAATCCTGCCCCCGCTACCAATGATTCGATAGAGGTTTTGATGGTAGCTGCCCGAAAATAATCGGGCTCAACCTTCCAGCTGGCACAGCCGCTCGAAGGTCGCA
>Ga0209536_100002611_pt1 | contig 29356 bp, 19 predicted proteins | sample DeeMarSeWOR28_12_FD_187461 | JGI IMG/M metagenome (GOLD analysis project Ga0209536, IMG submission 187461) | Marine sediment microbial communities from White Oak River estuary, North Carolina - WOR-2-8_12 (SPAdes) (version 2) | ecosystem: Environmental > Aquatic > Marine > Intertidal zone >...
TATCCGCCGGCGTGCATTGCTTTGATGACTTTGCCGTTTTTGGGCAGTTGATATGGGGTGCTAGAGGCTGCTGGACTTGCCGCTGGAGCTTGCTGGGGGGCGGCCGGTGTTTGTGCCGGTTGTTGTGTTTGTGTCGAGGCTTGCTCTTGTGATGGCTTGTCACCTGAGCAGGCACCTAACGCAACTAATACACACATTACCAACAGAAAATTACCTTGCTTCATTATATTCTTCTCCAAAATCTAAGACGTTTATTAAGCCGTTCTTGTAGTAGCCAGGGAACACATCCTACCTTAATCAAAATCAAAACGCATCGACAAATCCACGGCGGAAACGTTTTTCGTCAAGCCCCCTATGGAGATGAAATCCACCTCCGTGGCCGCGATATCGCGAATGTTATCCAAGGTGATATTGCCCGAGGCCTCCAGTTGCGCACGGCCGGCGGTTTGTTGTACGGCTGCCTTTAATTGATCCGTCGACATGTTGTCCAGCAATACCCGGTGCGCCCCGGCGTCCAGGGCTTGTTGCAATTCTTCCAGGTTTTCGACTTCGACTTCCACCATTTTATCGGGGAACTGTTTGCGGCATTGAGTCACGGCATTGGTGATGGAACCGGCGGCGATAATATGATTTTCTTTGATAAGAATGGCGTCATATAAACCCATGCGGTGGTTGTGGCAACCGCCGCAGCGAACCGCGTATTTTTGTGCGCTGCGCAGCCCAGGCAATGTTTTACGGGTATCCAGGATTTTTGTTTTCAGCCCGTCGACCGCTTGGGCATAGCGGTGAGCAAGCGTTGCCGTACCCGACAATGTCTGTAAAAAATTCAACGCCGTACGCTCGCCGCTTAGCAGCGGCCGCGCCGGTCCGCGTAAGTGGCACAAGACATGGTTGGCGGGTACTTGTTCGCCTTCTTGAATATGCCAGTGAATTTCAATACGGGTGTCCAATTGGCGAAACACTTCGTCAAACCAGGGGCGGCCGCAAATCACGGCGGCCTCCCGGCTGATCACATGCGCTTTGCCGGCAGTGGCGGCATCGATGAGGTAAGCGGAAATATCGCCGCTGCCGATGTCTTCCTGCAGACCGCGGCTTACTGTTTGTTGGATATCACTGGGTATGTCCATAATGTTGCTTTTGTAGACCTCCGTTGGCGCGCCTCGGTAGTTTTCAGTTTTTTTTCACCTTGCCGATAGTATCAATTATGAAAATACCACACAAAAGTTGGTTCTGGATTGGCTTGTTCTTCTTGATTTTGCCACTCTATTCACAAGCGCGGGACCTCAATCAAGAACTCATCAATGCGGCGCGAGCCGGGCGTACTACCGAGGTACGCGATTTAATCGCTGAAGGGGCGGATGTTAACGCGACCAATTCGGCCGGTAAAACCGTGCTAATTATGGCAGCAAATTTTGGTAATACCCGTATTGTGGATATGTTGCTGGCCGAAGGCGCCAACGTAAACGCCAAAGACAATCAGGAGTCGACGGCGTTAATTGCTGCCGCGTATACTGGCAAACTGAGGTTGATCAAAGCATTGCTGGCGCGCGGCGCGGATGTCAATGCCGCTGACAAAAACGGTGTCACTGCCGTTTCCACGGCCAAACTGGCTGGTCACGATGAAGTGGTTAAATTTCTGGAAACGGCCGCTGCAGCCAACGGGGAAGACGATAAATCCGGTAAGTCCAAAAGCAAGGCAAAAGCCAAGAAAAAATAGTTTCACATTCGTGTCGCTTGGGCACTGTTAAAAAAAGGGGGGCAATGAATACCGAGTTTGTCACCGCGATGTTGTTGATCGTGACGCCGCTGGTGGTCATATTTCTTTGGCGAACGTTTCGATATCTGCAAACCCAGAAAAATGCCGATTGGGGCAGCCCTGCGCTCAACACCATATCGGGTTTAAATCGTTTATTGTGTTACCGCTATCACCGGTTATCCGGGGACCTAATTACTTTGCCCGATCAAGGCGGTGCCATTGTGGTATCCAACCACCTGTCGGGCCTGGATGCATTGTTATTAATTGCCGCCAGCAATAGGCCATTGCGGTTCATCATTGCCAAAGAGCAATATCAACGGTTCGGTGTACATTGGTTGTTGCGCAGTATAGGTTGCATCCCGGTGGAACGCCAAGCCCGGCCGCAACGGGCATTTCGGGCGGCGTTGCGGATGCTGGCCCAAGGTGAGGTGGTCGCTTTGTTTCCTCACGGCAAAATACATTTAGATAGTGATCCACCCCGGCACTTAAAAGCCGGGGTGGTGAAGTTGGCCAAGATGAGTGGCTGTCCAATATATCCAGTGAGGCTGGATGGCATTAAAGGCCAGGGTCATACTATTCTTTCTATTCCAGTGCGCAGTCACGCCTTGTTGAAAACCGGTTCTCCTATCGACGCTACAGACATGGATGAAAAAGCCTGTTTGCAGGCCATTGCCCAACATATTGAAAAACCCATCGCGGTTTCTGAGTGAAGCAAAGGGAAAATGTCCGTTCATTTTCTGGTTGAATAAGATTTTATACGCCCCCATTTTGGCTAATACCCAGTTACAAACATTTTAAAAGGTTATCGCTATGCGTATGGACAAGTTGACCAGCAAGTTTCAAGAAGTGTTGGCGGATGCTCAAAGCCTGGCCGTGGGGCACGATCACCAATTTATTGAACCCATTCATGTGATGACTGCGATGCTTGATCAACAAGGCGGAACGGTAAGGCCTTTGTTGACCAATGCGGGAGTCAATGTCAACACTATGCGTTCCCAACTGGGGCAGGCGCTGGAACAACTGCCGCAAGTGCAAGGCATGGCCGGTGATGTTCATATTTCCAACGACTTGGGCCGTTTGTTGAATGTCACCGATAAAATTGCCCAGCAACGCAAAGATCAATACATATCCAGCGAACTGTTCGTGCTCGCCGCGCTGGAGGACCGGGGGCGCTTAGGCGAGATACTCAAAAACGCCGGTGCCACCAAAACCAATTTAGAAAAAGCCGTCGAACAAATCCGTGGTGGACAGAAAGTCGACGATCCAAACGCCGAAGATCAGCGGCAAGCCTTGGAAAAATACACTATCGATCTAACTGAACGGGCCGAGCAGGGTAAGCTGGATCCGGTTATCGGCCGCGATGATGAAATCCGCCGCACGATTCAAGTATTACAACGGCGCACCAAAAACAATCCCGTATTGATTGGTGAGCCCGGTGTGGGTAAAACCGCTATTGTGGAAGGTTTGGCGCAACGCATCATCAATGGTGAAGTTCCCGAAGGCCTGAAAAACAAACGCTTGCTGGCGTTGGACATGGGGGCCCTGATCGCTGGTGCCAAGTTTCGCGGTGAATTCGAAGAGCGTTTGAAAGCCGTATTGAAAGACCTTTCCAAACAAGAAGGGCAAATCATTTTATTCATCGACGAATTGCACACCATGGTAGGTGCGGGAAAAGCCGAAGGCTCCATGGATGCGGGTAATATGCTCAAACCGGCGTTAGCCCGTGGCGAACTTCACTGTGTGGGTGCAACAACCCTGAATGAATACCGCGAATATGTGGAAAAAGACGCCGCCCTGGAACGCCGCTTTCAAAAAGTGTTAGTGGATGAACCCAATGTAGAGGACACCATTGCGATCTTGCGCGGCTTAAAAGAGAAATACGAAGTGCATCACGGCGTGGAGATTACAGATCCTGCCATCGTCTCTGCTGCTACTCTGTCACACCGCTATATTACCGATCGAAACCTGCCGGACAAAGCCATTGATCTGGTGGACGAAGCCGCCAGCCGCATTCGTATGGAAATTGATTCCAAGCCGGAAGAGATGGATCGTCTGGATCGCCGTCTGATTCAATTGAAAATCGAACGCGAAGCGCTGAAAAAAGAAACCGATGACGCATCCAAGCGGCGCCTGGATAATTTGGAAAATGAAATCGGCAAATTGGAAAAAGAGTACGCGGATCTGGATGAGGTTTGGCGCGCGGAAAAAGCCGCTCTGCAAGGCACACAGCTAATAAAAGAGCAATTGGACGAGGCCCGCCTGCAATTGGAAACCGCAAAACGCGCCGGCGATTTGGCGCGGATGTCGGAGCTGCAATACGGGCGCATACCCGAGTTGCAAAAACAACTGGATTTGGCCACCCAAGTTGAGATGCACGACATGAAACTGTTGCGAAACCGCGTGAGCGAAGAAGAGATTGCCGAAGTGGTCTCCAAGTGGACAGGTATACCGGTATCCAAAATGCTAGAAGGTGAGCGGGAAAAACTTCTGCGTATGGAAGAGGCTTTGCGTAAGCGGGTGGTGGGGCAAGATGAGGCGGTACGCGCCGTGTCCGACGCCATTCGCCGCGCTAGGGCGGGATTGTCGGATCCAAACCGTCCCAGCGGTTCGTTTTTGTTCTTAGGTCCCACCGGTGTGGGTAAAACCGAATTGACCAAAGCGCTAGCGGAGTTTTTGTTCGATACCGAAGAAGCTATCGTGCGAGTGGATATGTCCGAATTCATGGAAAAACACTCCGTGGCACGATTGATCGGCGCACCGCCCGGCTACATTGGCTACGAAGAAGGCGGTTATTTAACAGAACATATACGCCGCAAGCCGTACTCCGTCATTTTATTGGATGAAGTGGAAAAAGCCCATCCGGATGTTTTTAATATTTTATTGCAAGTCCTGGATGATGGCAGATTAACGGATGGACATGGGCGCACAGTGGATTTTCGCAACACCGTGATTGTGATGACTTCCAATCTCGGCTCGCAAGTCATTCAGGAAATGGCCGGCGAAGAAAATTACCAAGCGATGAAAGAAGCCGTCATGGAAATCGTGGGCCGGCATTTCCGCCCTGAATTCATCAACCGCATCGACGAGACGGTGGTGTTTCATCCCTTGGGCCGCGAGCAAATCCGCTACATTACCAACATCCAAGTGGCTTATATGCGCAAGCGATTAATGGAACGGCATATGGACATCGAGTTCACGGAGGCCGCTTTGGATAAAATCGGCGAGGCTGGTTTCGATCCGGTCTATGGGGCGCGACCATTAAAGCGTGCTATCCAACACCGAATTGAAAATCCTTTGGCGCAAAAAATCCTCTCTGGTGAGTTTGAAGCCGAAGATGTCATTCTGGTGGACGCTTCGAGTGAGGACATCGTGTTCAGTAAAAAGCCGGGTGCAAAAGCCAGCGCGGCTTGACGCGCCGGCCTGGACCGTCGCTTGTTGACAATTGCTCAATTCCGCACAGAATAATCACGCTCTTTGCCTACAGCGGTAATCGCCGCTTTGTTTACCCTTTCCATGTATTAAGCGGTATAATGGCCCGGTGAATAACTCACCGGGTATTTATGCAAGCGAGTGACATCAAAAAACGGCTCATGTTTGGCTTCGGGTTTACCTTAACCCTGTTACTGGTGTTGTTGGCGGTTGGTTTGACCACCATGGCGTTCATGCAGCAACAACTCAAAGACATTGTTCATACCCATAACGTTAAATCTGAACTGGTGTCTGAAATGCGCCAGGCAGAAAAAGAACGTACCATCATCCTCTACCGGCTAATGAATCTGGTGGAACCCCAATCCCGCGATACGGATATAAAACATTTTAACGATTTGTATAAGCAATTCGCCGTTGCACGCAATTCGCTATTGTCCCTGGGAGTTACGGCCCGGGAAAAAGAGTTGCTGGATACACAAAGTGAACGCTCGCGCCAGGCCGTTTCACTACAAGATCAAGTCATCAACCATCTGGTGAACGGCAACTTAAACCTGGCGCGTACGGTGTTATACGATAACGCCTTGCAGGCAGAAGAGCAGGTGTTAAAAGTGTTGGATGAGTTGTTGGTTCTGCAAAAAAACGCCAGCCAAAGTGCCCAATCTGAGGCTACCCAAAACTATGAAAACGCACGCTTATTAATGATTGTGATCGGTATCGCCGTGCTGCTTGTCGGTCTGGCGGTGGCCATTGTGGTGATTGACAGGACCATGCAAGCCGAAGCGAATTTGTTTCATCAAAAAGAACAAGCGCAAGTCACCTTGCATTCCATTGGTGAGGGTGTGATCACTACCAACGCCGAGGGTAAAATCATCTATATCAATCCAGTAGCTCAACAATTAACCGGCTGGTCATCGGAAAACGCCAAAGGTCAGGAGCTCATGACGGTTTTCTCTATTGTGGACGAGGAAGGGGAGACGCCAAAACTGGATCCGGTGTTGAAAGCCATTCAGGAAAAAGTCATTGTTAACAGTAATGAGGCCATGCTGTTATTCCGCGAGGGCGGCAGGCACTATGCCGTCGAGTACACCGCCGCACCTATTCGCGATGCTGCCGATGCAGTTACCGGGGCGGTATTGGTGTTTCGCAATATTACAGCCATGCGCAATTTGGCCCATCAGTTGTCTCACCAGGCCATGCATGATTCTTTAACGGGTTTGATCAACCGTCGGGAATTTGAAAAACGCATGGAACGCGCTTTGCGTTTGTCCCGTTCCTCCAATCAACGGCATGTGTTGTGTTACATGGACTTGGACTTGTTCAAAGTGGTCAATGATACTTGCGGTCACATCGCCGGCGACGAGCTATTAAAGCAAGTTTCGCGCTTGCTGCATCAAAAAGTGCGTAAAACCGACACCTTGGCCCGTTTGGGCGGAGATGAATTCGGTTTGTTATTCTTTAACTGCGGACTGGAAAAAGCCCTTGATGTGGTCAACGCCTTGCGCAAAGCGGTGAAGGAATACCGGTTTGTGTGGGGCGACACGGCCTACGAAATCGGCGTGAGTATCGGGGTGGTCGAGGTTACCGCGCAAAGCGGCGGCATCACCCATATTATGAGTGCCGCTGATACGGCGTGTTTTGTCGCCAAAGATTTGGGTAGAAATCGTTATCACTTGTTTCAACCTGATGACGCTGAACTGACGCTGCGCCGCAGCGAGATGTTGTGGTTGCCCCGTATTCAAAAAGCCCTTAAAAACGGCGATTTTGAATTGTTTTTCCAGCGAATTCAGCCTCTCGATGCGAGCCAGCACAAACAGAAGCACAACGAGATTCTCATTCGCATGATCGATGAACAAAGCCACTTTTTATTGCCCAAGGCGTTTATACCGGTGGCTGAGCGTTACGACTTAATGCCTGAAATTGACCGCTGGGTGATAGAAGCAACCTTTAAAAATCTGCAATATAAAACAAAAAACAATCAGCAGATTTGGACCATCAATCTTTCCGGCCAAACCTTAACGGACGCCTATTTTTATCAGTTTGTAGTGGAGCAAACCGAACGCTTTAATATTCAACCCAGTGCCATTTGTTTCGAAGTGACCGAGACCGCTGCGGTAGCCAATCTAAGCTGTGCCAGTGAATTGATTCTTCAGCTTAAAGCGGCGGGTTTCCGCTTTGCGCTTGATGATTTTGGCAGCGGACTCAGTTCGTTTAGCTATTTGAAAAACCTGCCGGTGGAATATCTCAAAATTGACGGTAGCTTTGTCCGCGACATGGTGCAAGACCCCATTAACACTGCCATGGTGGAATCCATTAACGAAATCGGCCATATCATGGGTCTTAAAACTATCGCTGAATTTGTCGAAAACGAATTCATAAACGAAAAGCTAAAAAAACTCAAAGTGGATTTTGTGCAAGGATTCGGAATACATAAACCCGAGCCGTTTAATCTTCATGCAGGTCTTGTCGAAAAGATCCACTAGGTTGACCAAAAATGAAATTTCTAAGCACTGCCAATACGCTTGATGAAGTGTTGGAAAAATGCGGCATCGACTTTTTGCAGTTGTTGCCTTAGTGCAATTTCCTGCGTTTCATCCCGAGCTTGTTTCGCCTCCAACAAACGATGAATAATTTGGTACAGTTCGTTCTCAATGACTGTGTCTTCGGACTCAGGTAATATATTTAATAGTCCCGGTTTGTTCAGTAGGTGCCAGGCGGGAAAAGCGCCGACGGGAAGTTCCGGTTCCAGTTCGAGGAAATCCAACCAAGCATTTTTAAGATCCCTGTCCGCTTGGGCTTCATCGATATCCGCGCTTTGGGGAAAACGCCAGCATAGATAAAACCAACTTAAAATAGACTGCGCTGTTTGCCAAAGGCGGGTGCAGGTCTGAACATGGCGCAGGAGCAATATTGGATTTTGTCGCCAATGCGATTCCCGCTCAATCGCCTTTTTGGCTTGGTGCCAATCCAGTGCCTGAAGGGCGGTGAAGCTTGCGTGTAGTTTGGGGTGTGCAGGATCAAAGGGAAGCGTGGCCAACGCATTGGTCAGCCGCCGCCATTGCGGCACCAAATAGTCCCTGGCGTGTTGAGCCAAATGGGCTTGGGCCAAGGCGGTCAGGTGATTCTGTAAATAATCCACTTCGCCGGCGGTATCCTTGTTGGCATCAAGGGATTGTTCGGTGAATTTCACCAGGGTTTCCAAATCATTTAATTTGCTGTGGTCGGGTTGCAAATCGTAAAGTTGTTCCAGAAGCCGCCGGGCTTCGCTGGCATTGTTTTGCGACAGCGCCAGAGTAATGCCATTCACCAAATTGCTTGCGCCGCCATCCATGAACAAATCCAATTGCGGTTCCTCTTGCTTTTTCCGGTAAACCGTGTGGAATAGCTTGTTCAAATGATTGTTGCGGCTGAAAGAACCTGTTCCGGAAGGATTTTGCCTGGGGGGTGGTGCGGCTGATACTGCGCTTAGCATAGGTAATTTGCTAGCGTAGATCTGCGCTTGTAGCAGCATGCTCCCGATGTGCTCGGGATCGCCAAATAACGCATCTTCCAGAAACTCTATATCACCGGTGATCCACGCTTCGTAATCGCTGTACATTAACCTGCTTTCCGCTAGCAATAACTCCAGCGGCGAGTATTCGCCGGTTTCCATCAATAGCTGATCAATTCGTTGTTGTAGTTCAGGTTCCATGGGTATCAGCGTCGCAAATGTTATTCTAAAGGTGCCAACAATTCATCAATATCTTGTTCGCTGAAGCGCTGGCTTCCGTACTGTGGAGTTTGGAACAAGCTGTCAGCAAGCGCTTGTTTGTTTTCCTGTAAAGCGATAATTTTTTCTTCCACTGTGCCCTCGCATATCAGTTTGTAAACGAAAACCGGTTTCGTCTGGCCTATACGATGGGCTCTATCGGTGGCTTGGTGTTCAACCGCCGGATTCCACCAAGGATCGTAATGGATGACGGTGTCCGCTGCAGTCAAATTCAATCCAACACCACCGGCCTTTAAACTGATCAGAAACAAGGGAACTTCGCCGGACTGAAAACGTTCGATTTGCGCGCCGCGGTCAGCGGTTTGGCCGGTAAGTTTGACATAATCGATACGTAATTTTTTTATTTCGTTCTCGATCAACGCTAACATACTGGTGAACTGAGAGAATAATAAAATTCGTCGTCTTTCTTCAATCATTTCCGGCAGTATCTCGGCTAGAAACACTAATTTTGCCGAGTCGCTGGCAGAAAGTGGTTTTTCCAGCTTCACTAAACGCGGATCGCAACACACCTGCCGCAGTTTAAGCAGTGCATCCAACACAGTGATATGACTGCGTGCCAGACCTTCGTGCTCGATGGTGCGGCGTACTTGATGGTGCACGGACAAACGCACGGTTTCGTATAAATCTTGTTGGTTCTGGGTTAGGGCGATGTTTCTAACGATTTCAGTTTTTGGCGGCAAATCACCGGCGACTTCATCTTTGGTGCGGCGCAATATAAAAGGCCGCAGGCGGCGTTTCAGCGATTCGGCGCGTTCCGTATCTGCGTGTTTTTCAATGGGGGTACGAAATACGGTTTGGAAGTGTTTTTGGTTTCCCAGAAATCCCGGGAGTAAAAAATCAAATAGCGACCACAGCTCACCCAAATGGTTTTCCAACGGCGTACCCGTCAGACACAGCTTGTGGCGCGCCTGGAGTTTCCTGACGCAGCGCGCAGCCTGGGTGTTGGGGTTTTTGATGTAATGCGCTTCATCCAGAATGAGATAATGGTAATTAAAACTGAGCAATATGCTTTGATCGCGGATCAAAAGCGGGTAAGAGCTGATTACAATTTCATGTTTGGCTATAGAGTTGAAGTGCTGATGCCGGTTGGTGCCGTGCAGACAAATTACGCTCAACGAAGGAGCGAAGTGGCGCAGTTCATTGCGCCAATTATACACCAGGCTGGTGGGTGCGATGATCAAGCTGGGTTGATCCATCCGCTCCTTTTGCTTTTCCACCAATAAATGGGCGATGGTCTGCACTGTTTTGCCAAGCCCCATGTCATCGGCCAAAATACCGCCCATGTGTTGTTCCCGCAAAAACTGCAACCAGTTCAATCCGCTTTGTTGGTAATGCCGAAGTTCGGTCTTAAGCGTTGGCGGTATGCTTACGCTTGCGGCAGCCTCAGCGTTGCGTAGAGTCTCACTCAGGGAACGCAATTCTGTATCACCGCTCCATTCGGATATTGATGCTGATTCGTGCGTCGTCAGTTCCCTGATATTAGCCAGTTGATATAAAGGCAAGTGTAAACTCTCGTGAACGGTTTTGCGGGATTTTGACGAGTATAGGGAAATCAACGTATTCAATATGACTTGCATGCGTTCTGCTGGGATGCGCAACCATTGTTGTTCCCGGATTTGCAGAGCAAAATTTCGGCTGTGCAAGTCCATGGGTGTATCCAACGGATGAGCTCTCAGAAAATCCAATAGCACCGGCAATAGATTAATCCGTTCACCGTTGATAACCACGCCGATACTGAAATCAAACCAATCAGTATCGTCACTCCGGCGGACGTCGCAATACCAGTTCTGGCTGCGAACCGCCCGCAATTGAAAACTTGGATCGAATAAGATACGCCAATTTTCGTTGACTAACTGGCAAACAACATCGTATTGAAAATCTATCCATTGAGCCGGATCGTCTGACAAACCATATAAATCTTTATCCGGTACGCCTTTATTGGGCACGGAATAAAAACCGAAATTCAATAACCGGCGTTTACATTGTTGTTCGAACTTAAAGTCCCGCTGAATGTGTATCAATGTGTTACCATCAAACGTGGTTGCGGGGGAATGATGGCTTACATCGATATCTTCATACTTAAAAAACAGCTCGGCTCGGTGTATGATGGAAGCGTTTTCCCAGCCGGAATCCACTTCCATGCTGAAGAAGCGCAGGCTCGCAACCGGTGTTGCCGTGACGGTTCTGGATTCAAAAGACCGTAACTGGGGCAATTGCACATGGGGATACTGTTCCTCGATCCAAGCTTTCAATTGCTTTGCTTCTTGAGGCTCCCAGGAAGGCTGCTCTAGTAATGCCATAGTTAACGGTTGCGGCAAGTCGCTAGTGAGTATGCCAGCTACATGGTTGCTTTGGTCGAGATACCAGGTATTCGCTAAAACGAATAAATAGGTTGCGGATGGTGACGCGCACCAACGCACATGTTGCACGCCGGTCTGGTCTGGGTCCCAATCCAAACTAAGTGGCCTGGCATCACCAAAATTAATAGACGGTGAATGGGCTTCGCGCAGATGACAGCGTCCGGTCCGTATTATAGAGCGTAATGTTTTATCACTGTCGTGGCCACTTAATACTACTGAGTTTGAATCTTTGGCAGTCGGTAACCGCGTCAATTCGGACATTATTTCAAAATCTTCAGGCTGTAAAAATCTTGCTGGCTTGTTTTTGTCAGCCCGTTGAGGACTAAAACGACTGGATTTGCTATAACCGCCGCCGTGCAACTGACGCACGACCACAGTGTCAACAGGCAATCCCATGTGTGTGTCATCTCCGGGGTTTAAAATATACAGCAACTGTTGATCTGTGGTAGGCGTCGCAATTTGTGAATGAGTTGCGGGAACCTCTATGGTAGCGCCGCCGTGGACAGTGTTTTTCGGATTAGAGAGAGAAAGCAACACGGCTGCGGCGTGTTCGCAAGCAGGTGATCGCCCGCAACTGCATTCAGTGTGGATTCCACCATCTCCTAAATCACGTACATATACTCTATAAGACTTATCTTCCGGGCTGGCTGATACGATCGCCGTAACGATTTTACCGCCGTCTCGTTGTTGCATAGAGTGAACGGCGTTGGTCGCCACTAATCCGTGGCCGATTTTCAATGCGGCTGAAGAAAACAGAGACTGCAAATCGGGATCTACCACTGGATTGTTGAGAATATATAATTTTTGGTTTCTGTTGATAGACAAATATCGGTCGATTGGATAGTGTCGTATAATACCATCGATCAGGTACAAAATCACAACGGTATAAGGTGGGGGCTTCTAAAAATGAAAAAACAGATTTTGGTTTTCGGCTGTCACGATTCAATTGAATACGGCAGGCTCACCTACGTTGCGCATATTTCCGCAACGTAGGTGTTTTTGTTTGTGTTATTTTGCTCGCACGATTTTCACATATGCCACGGGATTTTTCCAATCGTAGTCTGATGCGGATAGTTCGCCGCCGATGCCGTGTATGCCGTTGTGAATATGCACGTAACCTTCACCGTCTTCCACGGAGAAGGGGCTGCCGCCGCAGTGTGGGCCTGGAATGTTATCACACAACTCATCATTGATCTCCGATCCGGCATCATACCCGGGGACCACTGTGGTGTTCATTCTATACGGTAGACGCATACCGTTGATGGCGACAAAGCCGTCATTGGTTGGCAATAGCATAGCGGCCAGGCTCACGTGGTTAAATCGCCCGTTTGTCTTGACTGTAACGGTGACACTTTCGCCGGGAAGCAATGGCGCACCGGTGGAAACTGCGTCATACCCCATACCGCTACCTAAAAGCTTGTCTTGAAACGGTTGGGTATCACCGCCTTCGGCAATGGCGATTAGTTCTTCACTGGCAGGTTCTCCCAATTGGAAAACCGGATGGCCTGGTTTATGTGTCACCACAAGAATTGGCGTGAACAACGTCCCTTTGGTGATATTGGTAATCGTGACCGAATACATTTTTTCGTTGTCCGCAAAAGCCAGACTCGAAAACATCATTACGGCAAACATGACGCCGGCGGTGATTCCATATTTTAATTTCATGGTGTGCTCCTCTAGTGGATTCATGATTGTATGGTTTGTGTTAAAGGCCTAGGAAAGGCCGTATTGTTTGCCTGATAAAGGATTGGTTCATATACCAAGCCCGATAATCATGGAACTTGCGCGTCACACACACATCACGAAATTCTCACAAATCTATAACAACTCACGAATGGGTAAATTGAACGCCTCATTAATGTTGTGTATTTACGAATGAATCACTTATTGATGGTTAAAAAAGCAACAAGTTAAAGAAATATAAATCCAGGTTGATGCGCTTTTCGTTATATTTATATCACCTTTTAAAAAGTGGACCACGTTGGTTAATCCGGTACAATGATTTAATAGGTCGATCAACTCGAATATTTCTTTGTTCAAGTAAATGAAAAAACTAGAGCTTATTTGGTTTGCTCTTACATTGTTGATGCTTGGCTGCGGTTCTGTCATGCAAGTTGCTGACTTGCAATCTATGCAAGCGCAGGAGCAGCATGTAACACCGTTTTTATTTGAATACCGATTTTCTGAATCACCCCCTAATCCAGGCAGGGGGGCGGAGAAAAAAGAGCAGTTTTTAAAAGTGGGATTGAAAGGCGAGTTTATCGCAAGGGAAAAATTTCCAGCACGAGGTCACTTGGGATATGCCTATTCTAAAAGCGGCATGTTGACTGAGAGCCAGTTGATACAGATAAAGCAAATCATCGAGAGACTCGATTTGCCTTCGATACCTTACTCTGAGGTCAATCTAGGGCGAGAGGGCATTGAGTATGGCTGGGGTGGTTATTTAACTTATGTGAAAGACGGTAAAACCTATAGGATAAAATTCAGCGCACAGCATTCGCAGAGTCAAATGATCGATGCGCAAATAAAAGCCAGGTTTTCTGCTTTTATGAGGGATATGGACGATTTTTTTCTAGCGGAAATGAACTACTAGCAACAATGCTTTTGTTTGGTAGCACTTCATCAAGCAGAACGGCGCGAGACGCTAAGGATTGTCCGGATCACACGAGCCTTCTCGCACCCATACACCATAGTTGCAATGCAGGCGCGCGTTGCCGCTGCAGACATATTGGCCGGTTTTGTAGGACTTGTTGTTGAAATAACACACGGGCTCACCCGGCACTTCTTGTTTGACAACATCATATTCTTCATCCATCTCTTCCGCGATGGGAGAGGTATTTAATTCCGGATCTGGCGATCCAACTTGCGGTAAATGGAGTTTGTCTGTCACTGAGTGAGTCCTTTTTTTAATGAATTGCTGGGTGTTGAATAATAGAAAGATGCCGCATTATAGCAAAACCCGAAAAAATTCCCATTAGCAATTAATCTACGAATTGCGGTCTGCGCTAGTGCGCCGATTTCTTAATTGCTTTTTGGATGATCCCCTTGATTTTCTCATAGGGCGGTGGCGGACCGTAACTCACCGGTTTTCCGTTGACATAGACGGCGTCTACTATTCCCCATTCCAAAAGTGTGTCGCGGTTGGAGGTGTCATACTCTTGGAAAATCACTTGATCGCCGAACTCGGTACAGGCGCGTTTGGCTCTTTCAAAAACCATGTTTTGCGCCGGACACCATCCATTGATAAAAGCGGCAACAGTGACTTTTCCGGCGACCATCGGCGGTTGTTTCTTAGGTCGAATCCAGGTCGGCGGTTTCGCGTCGTTAGTATAAGGTTTCCACATTAACAGTCCCCATCCCTCTCTGCCCGCTTTTTGATAGCCGTGCTTCTTGAACCACGATGCTTTCATCCAAAACGGTGTCCATAGTCCCCACGCGGCCATCCCTTTGGCACCTTTTTGTTTGGCATCAACTTCTGCGGCCCCAAGTAAAGCTTGTCCGATACCATGGCCCTGGTAATTGCCAATGCCTTGTTTATGCCCATGCACCCATATACACAGCACAAAATACAAGTCCTGACCTTGAACAAAGGATTGCTCTATGGGGAGGTACTGAATCATCCCCACGGCGTCATTGCGTTCATTCAACGCAATTTTTATCCGCAGTCCTTTGTCTTTAAATTGGTTGAACCAGCAAGCTTTGTGATTTCCGGCTTCTTTCAAGTCATCAGACCAGTCTTCCAAGCAACAAAAATAGGTTTCATGGAATGGGGTCGATAAGTCGCTAATCTTCCAGGCTGTATCTGCTGTCTGTTTCATCGAGGAAAACGCTATCAATAAGATTTCAAGGCATTTTCCCAGTAGATTGGTTGTATGTGAATGACCGACATCAAATATCTTAAGAAATTTGCCTGAGTCGGGCGGAAAACGACGATAGGGCCGGATCAGCGTGCCGCGTACGATGCCAGTTGAAACGTAAACGTGGTGCCTTTGTTTATTTCACTGTCGGTGGAAATGTCGCTGCCGTGCAAGGATAAGATGCGCTTCACGATGGCCAGCCCCAAGCCTGAATGAAAGTCGCCGTTTTCGCGGCTTTTGGTGACTCGATAAAATCGGTCGAATATATGCGGGACATCTTCTTTTTTAATGCCGCACCCGGTGTCGGAAATGCTCACTAAAATATTTTCATTCTTAGCCGACAGCGAAATAGATATCTCGCCGCCTTTTGGTGTGTAGCGCATGGCGTTTTCGATAAGATTTTCCAGGACTCTCTGTATTAAAGCGATGTCCGCGTAGGCAAACGGAACATTGGAACCGAATTCGGTTTTGATGGTGATGTGATTTTTTTCCGCTGCCAAATTAAAGCTATGAGCAACATCTTGCGCCAATTCCGCCAGGGAAAACGGCTCAATATTTAACAAGGTTTCCACCGAATCGAGTTTGGCCAGTTCAAATAACTCGTCAATTAAACGGTTCAGTTGTTCACTGTGATTGGCGGCGGTCTTTAAATAGTCACGCCGTTCTTCTTCAGTCAAATCACTTTCTTTCATTAACAAAGTTTCGATATAACCGTGCAATGAGGTTAACGGTGTACGCAAATCGTGGGATACATTGGCGATGAGCTCCCGGCGTTTAGCATCGTTTTGTTTCAAGGCTTCCATTTGTTGTTGGATGCGATCTGCCATGCTGTTGAAGTTGGCGCCCAACTGGTCGACTTCGTCGCGAATCCTGTCCGTATGAGGATACAGTGTGACTTGTCTGTTATCGCTGCCGGATAAAAATGCTGTCATAGCATTGGACAGCCGGCTTATGCGCCGGGTGGTAAAGGAAAACATGATTAAGCCAAACAACATGGCTACTAATAGACTGGCGATCAGTCCGGCAAGACTGTAGCGCAATATATAACTGTCTTTAATCATGGCAGCGGCGCTGTCCACCGCTTCGCCGGCGAGAATGACATACACATATCCTTCTATACCTTTGCCGCTGCTTATAGGTGCGGCGGAAAAGATTTTCTTGCGGCCGAATTCGCGGGGATCATCACCGAAATAGGGTAGGCGTTTGGGCGTAGAGAGAAATTGTTTGACCGGCTCAATATTGACGTATTGTCTTTTCACTTTACCTTGCGGGGCGGAAAAAGCGAGTATTTTCCCTTGAGTATCCAACAAATACACTTCGATGCTGGGATTAATCACCATTAACATGTGGATGATTTGTTTTAAAGCCTGCTGGTCGACCTGACCGTCCTTCAACATTAAGTTTTCACTGAGAATATGTTCAGCCAGGTCTCTATTTAACCGTTGGCTGACTTCTTGTTGATACATGTCGGTAGCGTACAATACCAATGCGAACACCAGTGCGCCCACAAGGCATAACACAACAAACAAAATGGCGGTGAGTTTTTTATATAGGGTGTTGAGCATGGGGATCAACGCTCGGCGAATTTATAGCCTACGCCCCATACGGTCAGTATGTATTGTGGATTACCAGGGTCTTTTTCAATTTTGGCGCGCAAACGATTGATATGGGAATTTACCGTGTGTTCATATCCGTCGTGCCCGTAGCCCCAGACGCTGTCCAACAGTTGATTGCGGGTGAATACTTGCCCGGGGCGTTTTGCGAAGTGCACCAATAAATCGAACTCTTTTGCCGTGAGTTCAACCGCACGGCCTTCCAATGTGACTTGATGTTTGTTTAAGTCAATACATAGATCACCAATTTGAATCGAATTGTTGTTCTGAGCTTCGGCGGCGATATCCGATGTCAGGGAATCCACCCGGCGGAAAATGGCTTTCACACGCGCCATGAGTTCGCGCACGCTAAACGGTTTGGTGAGATAGTCATCGGCACCGATTTCCAGGCCCAGGATACGGTCTAGCTCGGTGCTCTTCGCAGTGAGCATCAATATGGGGGTATAGTCGGACTTGGCACGCAAGCGCTTGCAAATTTCAATGCCGTCAATGCCGGGTAGCATTAAATCTAAAACAACTAAATCGAAGTGTTTGTCGTTGGCGAGTTGGTAACCTTCGCTGCCGTTATGCACGGTTTGAACGGCGGCGCCAATGTCTTGCAAATGCAGGCTGACCAGCTTGGCGATATCGGGATTATCTTCTATGACTAAAACGTGTTTCATATACTTTGTCAGGTGGGCCCACTATTTAAAGCCCATTGAGGGGGCAAAATCCACAAGCGATTTTTTAAGCATAGAACGAAACTATCACAGATTTATCACGCTTTTTTGAGCCGGAACATTGGGCAGCAACTGGTTGAATCACATGCGGTTATTTATTAGAGCTGTTTGGGTTTTAATTGCTCCGGCCGTAAATTTGGTGTGAAATACTGTTCCGTTTCATCCACATCCACTTGTTGGCCTCTTTTGTCGTACAACTCTTGTTCTGCATCGTTCCAACCACGCAAGCCGGTTTTTAAGGAACGGACTTTTTGGAAACCCAATTGCCGCATGATATATGCCGCCATCGCACTGCGGTTACCGGAGCGGCACACCAATACAATGTCTTGATCGCGGGCGGCGGCCAGTTCCGGAATGGTTTCCTCGTACTCATATTCACACGCCGTTTCCAAAATACCTCGTGGCACGTTGATGGAATTTTTAATATGCGCCACTTCAAACTCATAAGGTTCACGCACATCTAGAATGATAGGTTTTTTACCTAGGTCGATCTCTTCTTGCAAGTCCCAAGGAAATACCTCATTGACATGCTGCAAACATTCATTGATTAAATCTTTAAAGGTTTTCATGGTTGTCTTCTTCTTGTTAGCGGTTCGAGCATAATTCTTTTAGCGGGATTGTTTGCGTCCCAGTCCTTGTTCGACGGCGATGACTGCCGCTTCCACCCGGGAACGTACATTCAATTTACGTAAGATGGCTTTGACATGCAGTTTCACCGTACCGTCGGAAATACCCAGATCCCTTGCTATGGCTTTGTTACTTTGGCCTTCGGCTAAATGCGCGATAATTTCTCGTTCCCGTGGTGTAAGTTCCGATAACGGCGTTTCGGGTAGAGCAGGGCTGGAGGATTTTTGTTGCAACGCTTTCGCTAATGCACTGGCCAGTTGCGGAGCCACCACGGATTCACCGGCAACGATTTTACGCAACGCTGCTACCAACTCCTCCGGATCCATGTCTTTTAACAAATACCCTTGCGCACCAGCGCGCAGACACTCCACTAAATCGCGTTCTTCTTCGCTGGTGGTGAGTATAGTAATGGGCACGATTACCCCTTGCTCACGCAGATTGCGCAACACTGCCAGCCCGTCCATATCCGGCATACGCATGTCCAATAAAATCACATCCGGAACTAATTCGTGCGCTTTTTGCAATCCTTCCTGACCGGTGCTGGCGGCGCCTATAACTTCAATACCGCTGCGTTCCAGAAGCCCTTTAAGCCCTAAGCGGAACAAGGTGTGATCGTCGATTAACAGTACTTTCATCCGCTTACTTTTCCTGACGCTGTGGGTTCCGGCAACGGCTGAGTATAGCTAAATTGGTCGAGCTGGGTTTGCGGAATAGGGCTGGCACAGTTTATATCAAACTCCACTCGCGTGCCTTCACCGGGTTCGCTTTCGATAATCAGTTCACCGCCGATGCGCCGCGCTCTTTCCTGCATGATGCTTAAACCTACATGTTCTCCCGGTTGGCCGTGCATAGTAGTGGATTCGATACCGACCCCATCGTCTTCGATCAACACGTGGTAGCGGTCTTCTTCATCACAGCGTATCAGTATGCGCACATTCTCGGCCTTACTGTGTTTGCGAATATTGGTCAACGATTCCTGAATTATGTGTAACACTTGAACTTCCACCAACGGCGGGAGCTTCACTTGAGAACAATCGGTTTGGAAAAACACCGCAATGTCGCTTTCTTTTTTAAAGCGTTCCACCAGGTTTTCGGTGGCGGGAATCAAACCCCGTTCATCCATATGGACCCGGAAATGCGCTAACAATTCACGCAACTCGGTGTTGGCTTCGTCCAGGCCGTTTTTCAGTTGGATGACTTCCTGCATTGCATTTTGCTGATCTCCCTGGTTAAGCGTTTGGCCTAACAAGCTGACACGGAAGCGCAAACTGGCCAGCGTTTGCGCCAGAGAGTCGTGCAGCTCATGGGCCAACATAGTACGTTCTTGCATGATGGTTAAACGTTTGGATTCATCATCCAGACGCGCTTTCTCTATGGCCAGACTGATGTGTTGCCCGATATTGGTAAGAATATTGACGATATCGGCGTTATTAATGGTTTTTTCATCTTCGACAAATAAGTTGTAAATACCCAAAGTGCGATTGCGGTATTGCAAGGGAATGGTAATAGCGTATGTCTTGTCGCCGTAGGGTAGTGAGCTATACAGCAGGTTGCCGCATAAGAACCGTTTATTTTTGCAGCTAATCACCCGTTCGGAGTAATTCTGCGCACACAAGCAGCGTTCAATGGGTACGTTGCGTTCTTTTTCAACGATGGGATTATCGATTCCCGTGCTGCCGATCAAATACATGTAGTCGTCGTCATTGATCAGTCGCACCGTGCCAGCGTGTGCATCGAGAATATTCGCCATGGTTTCCAGGTAACGCACCAGCAATTCATTGATGTCTCGCGCGGTGTTACTGCTGGCGGCAACGTCGTAAAGGATTTCCAAAGAAGTGTTTTTCTTTTGCAGGCTTTGGGTCTGTTCGCGCACTTTTTGATCCATCTCACGGCTTAAAGAGCGCAAGGATTCGCCCAAGTCGTTAACATCGCGGGCCAGTTCGGCCAATTCACCTTTGGCCGGCACCGGCATTTGCGCCGATAAGTTACCACGGCGCATTTTAATCGCCCAATGGCGTAAATGCGCCAATGGCACTAACAATTGGGATTTGATTCGCGCTTGGTTTAGGACTAGTAAATAAATACCCAAGCATGTAGCCCCTACTTGGAAGCCGTAAAAATAAAAACTGTACGCCGGCCACTTAATCATGAAATATCCGCAGAGTGGAATGCAAACCAGCACTAAAACAATGCCGGTGGCTGGGCTCAGGATTTCATCTTTCATAAGGATCATTCAAATTAAGGCCGTCATAGGTAAATCTTTGACCATCTTCCTGTGAAGATCGGGTAGCGTGACCCTTCGTTCATAACATAGTGGTCAATTTGTAAGCGTTCAATGGTATCAAAATTTACCCTGTAGTGGAGCAGTAATCGCGGCCTGCTAGAATAAAATCACTAGCCTGTATGATTTATAACCAATTGAAAGTTATGGGAAATTCTTGTACTCTGACGATCGTTTCGGCGCAACCGGCGCGATTTCGGGAACACCTATTGCCACACCTTTTTTTTCTACCGCCCTTTTAGGGTGTTCTTCTCATACACAAACATTTTGACGCTATTAATTTTAGCTATCGCATGGAGGGATGGGTTTTGAAAAAAACGACAACAACGATTGTATTCACCGCTCTTATCGCTGCCGGCTTGGTCGCTGGCTCGGGAGCTGTTGCCGACGACGAGCCATCGGACAAATTATCCATCGTACCGGTATCCAAAGATACCGTAATGTTGATGATGGAAAAACGCCTGCAGCAGCGTTTCGTTCCCGGTGAGATTATTGTGAAAATGGAAGAGGTTACCGACACTCCACGGACGATGTCGGCCAACACACTGTCGCAATTTCACCTAAGCATCAAACAGGAAAAGACCTCCGGCGGGGAAGTAGTCTATAAAATCCAACCACCAAACCTCAGTGCGATGTCAGCGACGGATTTTGCCCAGCGTACTTTGGATACCGTGAAGGCCTTACAACAAAAGCCCGGCGTAAAATACGCCCAACCCAACTATATTTACCAAATAACCGCAACGCCTAACGATCCGGGGTATCCCTTACAGTGGCATTACTTTAATAATGGTAGCGGTGCCGGGGAGGCCCGCGGCGGTATCAATCTTCCCAAGGCGTGGCAAGACAACCAAGGCGATTCATCGGTAGTTGTGGCCGTCATCGATACGGGCATCCTGAAAACACACCCCGATATTAGCGGCTCAGCTAATTTGTTGTCTGGCTATGACATGATTTCCGATTCGTTTACCGCTAACGACGGCGATGGCAGGGATAGTGATGCCATCGACAGTGGCGATGCCATTGCCGCCGATGAATGTTATCCGGGCAGTCCGGCGATACCCAGTAGTTGGCACGGCACTCATGTGGCAGGCACGGTAGGTGCGGGTAGCACCAATAATAGTAGTGGCGTAGCCGGGGTAAATTGGCAAGTAAAAGTATTGCCGGTGAGAGTGTTGGGCAAATGCGGCGGCACCATGGCCGACATCAACGACGCGATTCGTTGGGCGGCGGGCATTCCCGTCAACGGAGTGCCCAATAACAACCATCCCGCGAAAGTTATTAATATGAGTTTAGGAGGTGCGATCCCGTGCTCTAACAGTCCGGCCACCCAAGCTGCAATAGACGACGCCGTGGCGCAAGGTGCTACGGTGGTGGTGGCGGCTGGTAACGATGCGCAGGATGCCGCGGGTTTTGTGCCGGCGGGTTGTGACAATGTTGTGAGCGTTGCCGCGGCCGACCGTAATGGCCACTTAGTGACCCGCTATTCCAACTATGGTCCGAAAGTGGATATTCTTGCTCCGGGGGGTGATGTTACTGTCGATACAGATAACGATGACAATCCCGATGGCGTGCTTAGCATGATCGCAGGCGGTTATGCGTTTTATAATGGTACTTCCATGGCGGCCCCACATGTCGCCGGTGTGGCGGCGTTGTTAATTGCGGCCAATTCGGGGCTGCCGCCCGCGCAAGTGGAAAGGCGGCTCAAAGACGGCGCTATTCCGCGAGATTCTTCGCAATGTCCCAAGCCGTGCGGTGCCGGCCTGCTCAATGCCGAAGTGGCGCTAAGTGAAGGATATGCGCTCACACTGTCGTCAGAGAATATGGCGTTAAAACAAGAAGAGTCAAAAACTCTCACGGCGACGCTGCTGAAAATAGGCAATCCGGTAATAAATCAACCATTAACATTTGCAGTGATGGACGCGGCCAAGGCATCGGTGCAACTGGAGAATAACAAAACCGATGCCCAAGGCCGGATCACCGCCACAGTGACCGGCAAACAGCCCGGACAAACCCAAATCAGCGTAAGCTTTGAGGACAAGGCCAGCGCTGTAACTACACTAAAAATCGAAGAAAAAAAGGGCGGGGCATTGTCTTGGTGGTATTTGGCCGTATTGTTGGGATTTGCACTCGTGACTCGACTACGTAGGTATCGGGTGTAAGCGCTTGATGTGCTAGGGAATACATTAAGTATTCATCTATAAGTGTATTCTATATTTTTTTCCGATATAGCGGCCTTAATGATTATTATAAATATTGAAATAGAAGCAGTTAGCGTGTTCAGTAACTGAATTTATTATTTGCAATAGTATAAAATAAATTAATTGTCCAAGGGGTGGGCGAGTTTAAACTAACAAATCAGAAAGATTTTGGGGCGATAAAGATGAGACTAAGCACAATAACTCTACTGATTCTTTTCGTGATAAGCATTCAATCTGTCAGTGCCGACTATATTTTTACCGCACCTCCGCGCGAGGGTGAGATTCGGGGTATCAAACTGTATGGTCCGTTAGTGAAAAAACTGACTGAAGTATTGGGTGAAAATGTCGTCTACGAGCAGCCAAATAATTGGTTGGAGTATTCGAAAAAAATGCGTAATGACGAATACGATATTATTTTTGATGGGCCGCATTTCAACGCCTGGCGCATCAAACACTTGAGCCATGTGCCTGTGGCTTCTTTGCCGGGTAGCCTGCAGTTTTATTTGGTGACTTCCAAGGAATATCGGTCCATTAAAACTCATAGAGATTTGGTGGGCCGGAAAATCTGCGGCATGCCTTCACCGCACTTGGCAACGGATATGGTTTTAGATCTATTTAAAAACCCTGCAATTCAGCCGCTTATTTACGAAGTACCGGGGGGTATTCGCGCTATGTATCAGGCTTTTCAGGAAGGGCATTGTTTAGCAACCATTTTTCGCATTGAGTTGTACGATAAGCTTCCAGAAGAAGACAAAGCCAAGCTCAATATTATCGCTAAAACCCGCGCTGTACCGAATCAAACCGTTAGTGTTGGTAAGCGCCTGCAGAAAAACGCCGGTAAATTATCCGCATTTCTCGTTTCGGACGATGGTATCGCGGCGGCCGGTAAGCTTCTTGCGCGGTACAGTAAGGATGCACGTTATTTTCAGTTGCCGGTAAAAGAAAAATTCACTGGCGCGGAGGAGTTGTTGGAAGGAGTGGTATTCGGCTGGTAATAATTAACGCCAGCTATTCCGATTAGAGTAAATATCTATATATCAATATGAGATATGAAAATATTCAACTAATTCAGTTAAAGATAAAAATTGCCAGTGACTCGACATACGGCATACGATACAATTGAAACGTTTTGATTAGATAGACGGGGTCATCAAAACGGGGGGGATAAAAAGGGGAGTTTCTCATCCAAATATAACGACAACATAAAATTTTCCTGCTTTTTTGTCTCAATTCCGTATTTCGTTTCATTTTTGCGCTTATTACTATGGGGTCAAATTTTATATTTGAAGTATCAACGCGCTTTGTTCATCGATTCGTAATTTTAAGCTTTGTAATCTTATTGGCTTCTTGCGCGGAAGGTGTCAATGACATTAGCCAAGAACGAGAGGTGCGGGCACCACAAAATATCATTGCCAATCCTGGTTCCCGGGTTGTGGGCGTACAGTGGCAAGGGGTGCCGGGTGCAACATCGTACAGCGTTTATTGGCAACGGGATGATGCGGTCGATAGCAAGGAGGAAGCCAATGTTGTAACAGTGTCGGAAGCTCAATTCGAACACCGCAACTTAACCAATGGATTGACATACTATTATCGGGTATCAGCAAACACTTCCAACGGCGAAAGCGGATTGTCTCCGCAGGTTCACGCCACACCCTCACAACGACCACCCAACAAACCCACTCTAGCCCGTGGAGACACCGAAGACTCTCGAGGATTTCAGGCATTTGCCGGCGACCGCCGGGTAACATTGCTGTGGGATAGTGAGGTAGCGGAAGGAGCCAGCCGCTACACGTTATTGTGGCAAAGAGGCGCAGGGGTATCGCCCGCATCGGCGCATCGTATAGATGACATTCTACCCCCGTTTGTGCACGACGGACTGGAAAATGGTCAAATTTACAGTTATCGCCTCATTGCGGTGAACGATGAAGGCGATAGTGAACCTTCGGATGAAATCCGTGTTACACCGCAAGCTTCACTATCCTACGTACCTTCTGGACTTACTGCCGTTCCAGGCGACGCGCAAATCAGCATTAATTGGGAGACCTACGGAACAGAGGACAATTATGAGTTGTATTGGTCTACCAATCCCGGGGTTGATTTAAACTCCCAATACATCAGCAATATCAGGCCGCCTTTTACCCACGCGCCGTTAATAAATAATCAAAGCTATTTCTACCGCGTGCGTGCCATCAGGGGGCAATCCGTCAGTGGGCTATCCGGAGAGTTGCGCGCGACTTCGGGCGTTGGTGGTGCGAACAGTTATACACCGCTAGATGGAGGTCTTCCGTCAGCTCCCGCTTCGGTGGCAATGCAACCCGGTGACGGTCAAATATTGCTGCAATGGGAGCCAGTAAGTGGAGCCACCGGCTACGTAATTTATTGGAATACTGCTGGCAATGTGACCAGCGCCGACGCTGCATTATCGCCGGTAACAAATGTTGCGTGGTTTCCCGATGTGAATAATGAATTGGTGCAGCGGGCGTTTTATGTGCATATGGGATTGCAAAACGGCCAAGACTATTTTTATCGGATTGCCGCGATGAATGCCGCTGGGAAAACGCTTAGCGAACAGGCTATGGTGCGACCGGAAAAAATCGTGCCCGGCCGGCCCGCTAATGTCCATGTTGTGGGGGGGGATGGTTGGATAGGCGCGCGTTGGAATCCGGTGCGTAATGCCGAAAGTTACAACCTCTATTGGAAGGTGGCAGATTTTGGTGGCAACACAAATCCCGGAACATTGATCGAAAATGTGAGTTCCCCTTTTAGGCTGGACAACAGTTACAATCTGGGGGCTGATGGCGGATTTAATGGCACCACAGTACCGGCAACCATCAGCAATGGTATGACATACGAAATTCGCGTGGAAGCCGTACCGCCTGGCGGCAGTATCAGTTGTTTTCCGGAAAATTCACCCAATCCCAATATCGCCTCCAAACCCAGTCCTTGTACGGAAGGTTTCTCCGTAACCCCCCAAATTCCGCCACCGGTGGCCCCCAACGGGATTCGCGCCATTCCCGGCGATGGTCGCATTACTATTCAATGGGAGTCTAATAACGATCCGGTAGATTATTATCATGTGTACTGGAGAGAGCACAGCGATCAACCCGAAAGTAGAAGACGTATGGATAACGGCAGGGGCATACCCGCTTTGGAGGGGCGAAGTGAATATTCTCAACCGCACTCCGGTCGAACCAATGGAAAGCGCTACTATTATGTGGTCACTGCGGTTAATGCCGGCGGGGAAAGTCCGCCGTCAAAAGAAGTGTGGGCCATACCCAATGCCAGTAAGCCCCAAGCCCCTGTGCTTCTCAACGCTCGGGCGGCTGACTCAAGTGTTACCTTGATTTGGCGTGCTCCCGATAGCAATACCAACTACAATTACAATATTTATTATCGTTCCGCAGGCAGCAACAATTCCACCGTAATACCGAATACCGGTAGTGAAATTACCGACGCTGATCCTAATGAACGGCTATACAGGCAAGATGTCTCAGGCCTGAGAAACAATGTCGCTTATTATTTTAAAGTGACTGCCATCAGCGGCGCCGGGGAGGGTGTATTCTCCTCGGAAGTCAGCGCTACGCCGTTTTTACCACCGCCACAGCAAGCACCTGGCAATGTACAAGCCACTAGCGGCGACCGGCAAATTACCCTGAACTGGAACAGTGTGGCGAACGCCGATTTCTATAATATTTATTGGTCACCTACCGCTCCCATCGATTTGAGTGAGTCGCCTAAAACCCAAGTGATTAATGCCACCAGCTTCAACCACACTGAGCGTATTAACGGTATGACGTATTACTACCGGGTCGTCGCAGCAAACGCTGGAGGTGAAGGGCCGGCCTCGGATATGGTGTTTGCCTCGCCGCAAAAACCCATTCCGCAAACTTCACCAAGTAACTTCTCTGTGGTAGCAGGTGACGGGCAAGTCCGCATAAATTGGCAGCTAATGCAAGATGCCGAATTCTATCATTTGTATTGGAGTGCGGACCTTAACCAGCCCGTCAACCAATGGTCACGTATCAGTGGTATCGAACCGGGGCATGTACAGTATGGGTTAGATAACGGCTCGGACTATCACTATTTTCTGCGTGCGGGCAACGACGGTGGAGAAGGGCCGGCGAGCACTATTATCAGTGTGACGCCTCACGAGCCGGCTCCACCCACGCCAAGTGGTTTTAGCGTCAGCCCGGGTGATAGCCAAACTATTGTCAACTGGGACGTGCAGGCCCGGGTTTCGTATAATTTGTACTGGTCAACCACACCAGGGATTACCACCGGCAGTACGGTAATTCCTAATGTGACACCCACTTATTTGCATCGAAATCTAAACAATAACAATACTATCTATTACTATCGGCTGGCTGCAGTGAATAGTGGGGGAGAAAGTCCGTTAAGCCAAGAGTTGAGCGCCGATCCTCAGCCACAACCTCTAAACGCGCCTATCGGATTAAGCGCTCAAGGCCGCAATGGCGAAGTGGAATTGCGCTGGTTTGCGTCACCTAATGCCGCTTCGACCACGACGTATACTCTATACTGGTCTACTACACCTGATGTTGGTATTGCAGGTAACCGTATTGCAAATGTCAGTTCGCCTTACCATCATCGAGGGCTCAGCAATGGCACGACTTATTATTACGTGGTGACCGCAACGGGCAGCAGTGAAAGCAATCTTTCATTGCCAGCCAGTGCTACACCTGCCTATCCGGCATTGGGCGTACCGGCCAATCCCTATGCACAGGCTGGGATTGGTGAAGTGATACTCAGCTGGAGTACAGCAGCGAATGCGCAACGGTACGTCTTAAATTGGAGCACAGATGCCAATTTCGGCAATAACCAAAGCGTGATTGTCAATGCCCCAGTTACCGTGTATCGGCATGTCAATCTAAGTAACGGTACAACCTATTTTTATCGTGTGAGCGCAGCCAATGAAGGAGGTCAGAGCCAATATAGTGACACAGTGAGTGCCACTCCCAGTCAGCTACCCAATCAAGAACCAGTGATCGATGGTAACCAAACCGTTAATTACACGGTTAACCGGGCTGGCAATATCAACATTGCATTAAGCGCCCGCGATGCCAATGGCGACACATTGAGTTGGAGTATTGATCGGGCTCCTAATATGGGTAGCGCTACGTTTCCCAGTGGCAATACCGGCACTAGTATTACCTTGAACTACATCCATACCGCTAACAACACCACTAACGACAGTTTTTGGGTTCGGGTGGACGATGGCCGTCGCGGTATTGACCGAGTACAGATCCAGATAAGCATTACCAATGGCATTCCGATAGCGCAAGACGATGCTTACACGGTGAACGAGGGGGAACAAATCACTGTATTGGCGCCTGGTGTCTTGAGCAACGATACCGATCCCGATAATGATGCTCTCAGCGTAACGGTAACGCCTGTAGCCGATCCTTTGCATGGCACACTAGTTTTACGGGCAGATGGAAGTTTTGACTATCAACACGACGGCAGTGAAACCACCGGCGACAGTTTTGAGTATCAGATCAGCGATGGCGCGGGTAGCGATATTGGTTTGGTACGCATCACTATCAATCCGCAGAACGACCGCCCTGTCATTGACGCCCAAATCCCTGCAGCGCCGGCACTCACCTCGACGGAAGACAATGCCATTGTTCTGACCTTGGATAATTTAAGCGTCATCGACAATGACGACGCCTATCCCGCCGATTTCACCCTGGCGGTTAATGCCGGTCCTAATTACACCGTGGGCGCTACCACAACCACCAGCGCCACCATTATCCCGGTGTCTGATTACAACGGTATCTTGAACATAAGTGTGCAGGTCAATGACGGTTTAGCGAGCAGTGCTGCGTTTGACGTCGCTGTCTTGATTACAGCGCAGCCCGATGCGCCGCGGGTAAATAACCCACTATCCACTCAGTTGCCACCAGCGGCAAGGCAAGGAAGCCTGTACGGCTTTCAGTTTGCATCAGACACATTCATTGACACCGATGGTGACGTCTTATCCTATACGGCGCAACTACAGGGCGGGGCGTCGTGGCCAACCTGGCTGAGCTTCGACGGTCCCAGCCGCACTTTCAGCGGCACACCCGGCAATGACGATGTCACTATCACCCCGCTCATCATTGAGATCATCGCCAATGACAATGGCAACGGCGGCAGCGCGATGGACAGCTTTGCTCTGACGGTAAGCAATCAAAACGACCCACCCCAAGCCAGCCCTGTCAACGCGACTCTGATTGAAGACGATGCTACGACTCAAATCAGTGGCAATTTCATCACCGACAATGTCACCGACATCGATGTGGGCGATACACTGAGCATCACGGCCATCAATGGCCAGACCACCCCAGGTACTATTGTGGGCACCTACGGTAGCTTAACCTGGAGCAGTGACGGTAGCTACACATATACGTTGGACAACGCCGATACGGACACCGACACATTACGTCAAGGCCAAACGGGCAATGAAATCGTATTTAACTATATCGTTAGCGATAGCCTGGCCACAGACACTGCCAACTTGTCCATCCGCATCACGGGCAACAACGATCTGCCCACTGCCAATATAGTCACCCCGGCGGCGCCCACGATAGTCATTGATTTAGGCGGCAGCGTGGATTTCAGCGGCGCGGGTAGCGATGTCGAAGACGCCCCGACTGCGTTAAGTTATTTCTGGAGTTTTGGCGCCGGCAGCGGTGTCGTTGATACCACTAACCAAAATCCAGGCAACATCGTTTTCAATAATCCCGGCAACTA
>Ga0209536_100002612_pt1 | contig 29352 bp, 27 predicted proteins | sample DeeMarSeWOR28_12_FD_187461 | JGI IMG/M metagenome (GOLD analysis project Ga0209536, IMG submission 187461) | Marine sediment microbial communities from White Oak River estuary, North Carolina - WOR-2-8_12 (SPAdes) (version 2) | ecosystem: Environmental > Aquatic > Marine > Intertidal zone >...
ACTCCGGCCGAATAAATCGCCATCCTCCAGATCGATATCTATAATACCTGTATTTATGTTCTCCAGATCAATATCCCCATCGGACAAATTAATTGCGATGTCATTCCGCCAGTCTGCAATATTAACATTTCCATCATCCCCCTCGAGATCGAGCACAACATAGTCCGGAGCTTTTATGTCATAACGATATTCAATTATGCGCTCGGAACCGCCACTCCAGGATTTTCTGAATTCCTTTCCGACAATGTAAATTTTCTGATCGCGCTGATCGAAATCAACCCGAAACATTTTATCATTTTCCGCATCACCGGTAGCACGGTAGATGATATCAATCTTAAGTTCATTCTGATTCCAGGGCGTTATGGTTACGTCGCCGTCACCATGACGCAGGTATAACTGGGCGCCTTTTTTTACTTTAAAGCTCTCATGATATTCTTTGGAAAATTCGGCAAAAAGTTGTGCACCTGTAAATATTATCAGTATGGCCCAAAGGCGGTATAGATTATTCAGGTAATGCATCGTATACCTCCAGCGATTTATTTAACATAAGAAAATATACGGGTGGGCCTCAAGCTTGTTGCGTTGGCGTCAATAATATTGGTCGAAACCGGAATTTAAAAAGCCGGTTTCACGAACCATAACCGGGATAATTTAAGACATAGCTATAGATGCAAGTCTTTGCAGGCCGGACTATTTTTCAATTATTCCCATGCGCACCAGTGCGCGCTGAAGATCTTCAACTCCGTTAAATTGTATTGTCTGCATACCTGCCGCAATAGCTCCCGCGACATTGATCTCACGATCATCAATAAACAGGCAATTTTCAATCGGTATATTGAGGTTTAAGGCAGCTGTCTGATAACAGATTTCGGCCGGCTTCAGGGCACCGATCTCAAAACTCAGTGCCGGTTTCCGGAATATTTTTAAAAAAGGATAAGTCGTACGACAATATTCCCAATGCAACGGATCGATGTCGGACAGGAGACCAACCGGGTAATTTCTGGCAACCTTATATAAAAGATCTTCCATACCATCCATTGGTGAAAAGATATTCGACCACTCCTGCACGAACGTCTGATAATCAATTGATAGTCGATACTTGGTTACTATTGCGCGGTATGTTTGTTCAGGTGAAATCCTGCCCGTGTTGAAATCGATGAAAATAGGATCCGCAAACAATTCTTCCAGGACCTCCTGATCACTTTTGTTTCCGGATGGATTACGATAGCGAAACAATCCGCGGGTAAAATCCACTCTTATCAGCACCCGACCCAGGTCGAATATGACTGCGTTTATATTCGATGATATGCTTTCCTCAGCAAAAAACATCCAAATAATCCGCTAATAATTGAACCTGCATACTCCTGAGCCGGTAAAACACGCTTGTTTTACCGTTGACGGCTGATCGGACACCAATCACTTATTAATCCCTTTATGCGGTCCTCTTCGTTCTGGCGGTTTCTGCAGAACCAGACGATAGGATTCGTCGGTCATCTGCAGGATAAGCGCTTCCGGAAGACTTTCATCAAGTATTATGGTATTCCAGTGCTCCTTATTCAGGTGATACCCCGGAAGAATAGCATCATGCATACCACGCAGTGTCTGTGCTTCCTCCGGATCACATTTAAGACTTAACTGAGGCAGCTCCCTATCGGTGGAAAGCAGGGCGAATATTTTTCCCCCGACTTTATATACACAAGGTTGTGGCCCGAATGGAAATGTCTCGGCCGTACCCGGTAGTCCGGATATATATGCCTGCAAGTTCTCAACCATGTTTTAATATACACAAGTCAGAAATGATATACCATTGCTTGCAATTTCCAATGGTAAAATAACGGTTATTTTACCCGCCAGTTGATTTTTTCGATATATTCCGGATAGATGCGGAACATAACGGCCCCGGTATGACTGGTGCGATAGACCTTTAAGTGATGATTTGCGAGCCGCTCCAGTGTCTTTGGTGATGGATGGCTGAATTTGTTCTTCAATGCAACGGGGATGACCGCGATAACAGGATTGATATGTCCCAGAAATTCATCGGAAGTTGACGTATTGCTCCCATGATGGGCAACCTTGAGTATTTCGCTTTCAAGAAGGGCACCATACATCGTCACCCGGGATTCGACAGATTTTTCCAGGTCACCGGTGAATAATACACCGTTTTCCCCGTATTGAATCTTAATCACCAGCGAACTGTTGTTGCATTCCGAACCGTTGAGATTTTTTGCTGATGAGCATGCTGAATCAGGATGCAGCACATAAATCCGACAGCTTGGATCCGCGTTAATTCTGTCTCCACGCCCGACGACCAGCATCGGTATATTTCGATCGCTACAGGCAGCCTGCAAATCGGAAAATCTTTTTGAACGATACGGGTAAGCACTCAAAACCATCGTGTCAAGTTTGATCTCGTTCAGCAGTGTCAGCATGCCACCGATGTGATCATCATGGGCATGGGAAGCAACCATGTACGTTAACCGAAGATTACCGGATTGCTTTAGGAATGGTAAAATTGACATCCGGCCGTTATCCCACTGTTTATTCGTTGCACCGGCATCGATTAACATTGTGTTTCCGTCAGGAAAACGAATATGGGCCGCATCTCCCTGCCCCACATCCAGAAATGTTAGCTGAATCGATCTATCGTCTTTAAATCCCGGAGCCAGCAGAAGAAAAAAAATTGAAAAACACAACAGTGCAAATATCTTTCTTGCCCGGTAAGATTGAACCTGGAGCAAGCAAAAGAATGCAAAAATTAACAGGATAACGATCGCAAACGGGGGATGTGGAACATGGACGGCAGCAAAGGGAAGAGCGCCAAAAGCATCCACAATCCATCCGAGTATATTATGTACCAAATCGATCAATTCACCGACACCGCCGGCAAGAAAACCACTCAAAGGTTTTAAAATCAGCATGAACAATGTCAGCATAACGATAACGGCAACCAGCGGGATAACTATGATATTGGCGATCAGCGCGACGACGGGTATCATTCCGTAATAATATGCCGTAAGCGGAAGGGTACCAATTATGGCTGACAGCGATACCAGCAGCGGCAGCCAGATCAGGTTAACTGTCAGGGTAACCGGGAAGTTGGATTTGAATCGCTTCTCTATCCATTTCCTCACAGGAATCCATTGATCGAACTGCACTGCACCGTGTAAGATAGCAGCTACCGCCACAAAAGAGAATTGAAAGCCTGGATTATACAATTCAAGCGGATTTATGAGCAGTATGATTAAGGCAGCACCTGCTAACAGGTTGTCCGTTACTGGTTTTCGCTGAAGGACTTCAGCATACAGATAGAAGACCGCCATCAACGATGCTCGAACCACCGGCGGCTTGAACTGGACTACCGCCCCGTATAGAAGGAGGGCAGCCAATAATAACCAAAACCGCAGATTACTGCGCACACGTAAAAGAGAAAAACCTGTCATACAGAAAAGAACGATGAATCCCACATGCAGACCAGAGATGGCCAGCACATGCACCACCCCCACCTTCTGAAACACGCTGATTTTTTCCCTTGCAAGATCCTGCTTCTCCCCCAGTAAAAGGGCATTTACCAAAGCTGCACTCGCTCTGCTGAGACATCGCCTGAATGTATCCTGACTGTAATGTATGATTGGCTGAATAATAAACATTTGCCACGGGGATCCACCGGTTTTCTCGATGATCGAAACGGCATCGGGATCGTTCCAATAGCACCGGTGATATATCCCTTTCGCCGCCAGAAATTGGTGATAGTCGAACTGGCCGGGATTACGGACCACCGGGATTTTTTCCAGTTTACCCGCTACACGGACTCGGTCGCCATAGCTTAATACCCGCGAATGTTTCCGTGCGAATATAATGATCTTTCCTCTGACTGCGACCTCCGCGCTATCACCACAAATACTTTCCAAGTTCAAGATATATTGATTAGCCATGTCCTCGGCGGTGTGACTTTCCGTTATCACACCTGTCATATTTCTGATACTGTCGGTATGGAAAAATGCGATATGATTTTCGGGCACAAGATCCCGTTGCATATGCAGCCTCAGGGATCCAGCGGCAAGGAGTGCGATGCTCAGAATATACATGCTTTTGGTGGAAGGAATAAAACATAAGAAAATCAGACTAGCGGTCAGAATCCAGAGATCAACAGGAAATGTTCGGATACTGTTTCCAACAACAATACCGCAAATGTACACAGTTGCTGTAAATACGAGCGGATATCTGGCCATTAGAGGATTACATTTGTACCGTCCCGGGCGAGAGAGATCATACCGGAGAAAAATTTTCCGGCTTCAGATATAGCGTCGATTGCTTCGACTTCAGGGTACATATGGGTTAAAACAAGGTGCTTTACACCGGCAGACCGGGCTATTTTTCCTGCGAGAGCCGGTGTTAGGTGACCTGCTACTTTAGTATCCTCGGTATTCGATGCTTCCAGAATACATAAATCCGCTTGATCCGCCTGTTCAATAAGGACCTGCCGGTAATCACTATCCCCGGAAAAAAAGAATATTTTTTTATCGGGTCCGGTGATGCGATAGCAAACACTCATTTCGGCATGTCCGGTGAATGCCGGGGAAATCTCATATCCACCCTCATAAACAGGTCCGCTTAATTCGATCAGACGTATATCCAGTTTAGCCACCCAACTACCGGCTAACGCCGTAACTTTCAGGAACCATTCTCTCAATCCCGGTGGACCGTAAATTTTGAGTTCCGTTCTTTGTTCATTCAGAATCAAAAAACGTGCCAGAAGGAACGGCAAAAGATCGGAAATATGATCCACATGAAAATGGGTAAACAAAATAATATGCAATTTATCCGCCGGTAAACCCGCTGCGCCCAGCGCTTTCCACACCCCCGGCCCGCAGTCGAGCAATAAAGACCGGTCGATTAAGTATCCAGAACAATTACGATTGTACTCGTTCTGCAGGATTGCACCCGAACCCAGAATGAGACATTCCATATAAAAATTCTCCTTAATAATCGCAATTTATATTAAATTCTTTTATATTTCGGACGAATATTTTTATTACATCCCCCAAAGAAGAAGGCAAATCAATGAAACCTACAAAAAATTTCCATGTCATATTAATATCATTCGGCATGTTGATTTTTCTATCCTGCGGTGGGAGCCAATCCGATGATGCCGAAAATGCTTTTCAAAATGGAAATTTCAAACTGGCCATTCAATTATACTCAGAAGCGCTCAAGGGAGAACCCGATAACCGATTCTTCAAGGAACGCGTAGCCTTGAGTTATATGAACCGCGGCTTTGAATTCTACACCACCACCGGCAACGTAAAATCTTTCAGCGGCAACTTCGAAAAAGCCCTTGAATTTATACCGGAAGAATCCTCGCCGGAATTTAAAGAATTATACAGCAACATGCTTTTAAAACTGGCCGAAGCGTATATTAAATCAACACCTCAGAATGAAATCGAGCGGGAAAATTTTTTAAACCAGGCAATTGTCAATCTTGACGAAGCGCTTTTTCAAAATGCAGAAAACCGTGTCGCCGATAGTCTGCTGGAAAAGATTAAATCGGACAATTTTCAGAAAATGTTGGATAAGGGTAAAAACTTCTACTCTGAAGCCATCCGTACAGGAAAGGAGGAATTATTCTTTTCGGCTGAATATTATCTTAAAAAAGCATCCGAATTCGACATGCGTAATGATGAGGTCAAAAAACTGCTTGCTCAAACACGGGAAAAATCACTGCCTTTGATCAATGTCAATGACGATATCGCTCTGGCGGTAGCTGATCACACATATCAGGACAACCGGCTCATTCTGGATCTTCGGATTCAGAGTTTTTTGACCACACCTCTACAGGTGGATATAGGCAAATTTGAACTCATCGATACAGATGGTAATGTCTATCACCCGGATACAGAAGCCATGTCCGGTAAACTGAAGGATAAAAGCATTAAAAATGTTACATTGGATCAGAAGAAGATCTATGCAGATGGATTGATTATGTTCCCGGTTTCAAAGAGGATAAAACTCGATTATTTGACCTATCGCGCAGATAAAGCGAGGGTTACCAAGAAATACTTTCCGTAAATATCGGCGGCACCATTGTAACGCACTTATGTTAGCTCATGTTTATTATGACGAACAGACAACGATTTCTCGCTGTCAATTGTATTTTGCGAGGTGATCTTGTGTGCTTATCGCTATGCTTAATTCACAAATTTACGCGCCGTATTCTTGCTTAAGATCTAAAATGCCGCAATACCTGTAATATCTTCCCCTACAATCAACGTATGAATTTCATGGGTACCTTCATAGGTATATACTGTTTCCAGATTCAGCATGTGACGGATCACCTGATATTCATCGACTATCCCATTGGCACCCAATATACTGCGCGCCGTGCGCGCGATCTGCAATGCCTGATATACATTATTCCGCTTAGCCAGAGAAACATGCTTCGCGTGCATTTTGTTTCCGTCCTTCAGCTTACCAAGCTGAAACGCCAGTAACTGCCCTTTTGTGATCTCAGTCAGCATGTCGACCAGTTTTTGCTGGGTCAGTTGATATGCAGCGATGGGGCGATCAAACTGAATCCGGGTCTGGGCATAACGTAATGCTTCATCATAACAGGCCATGGCTGCTCCAAGTGCCCCCCATACGATCCCATAGCGTGCCTGATTGAGACACATCAGCGGCGCTTTAAGTCCATCGGTTTCCGGCAGAAGATTCTCATCCGGTATTTCGCAATCTTCCAACACCAACTCAGCCGTATCGGACGCCCGCAGGGAAAATTTACCCTCAACCGGATGTGATTTGAATCCCCTGGTTCCTTTTTCCACCAAGAATCCCCTGATCCGGTTATCAAGTTTTGCCCATATGACAGCAATATCCGCAAGATTACCGTTGGTAATCCACATTTTCGTGCCATTCAGCACATATCCGTCCGCCGTTTTGCGTGCCGAAGTTTTCATGCCGGCAGGATTGGATCCGAAGTCCGGTTCAGTCAATCCAAAGCAACCGACTTTTCTGCCTCCGATCAGATCCGGTAACCATTTTTGTTTATGGGCTGTACTGCCAAAAGTGAATATCGGGAAAATTACCAATCCACTCTGGACAGATGCAAAAGAGCGTATGCTGGAATCGCCGCGCTCCAGTTCCTGCATGATCAATCCGTAGGCGATATTATTCATACCGGCCCCCCCGAATTCCTCCGGCATGGTCGGTCCCAAAAAACCCAGATCTCCGAGTTCAGTGATCAATTCGACCGGAAAAGTACCGGCTCGATGATGACCGGCGATAATCGGTAGAAATTTTTCCTCAATGAACTCACGACAGGTTTCCCTGGCCATTTTCTCCTCTTCCGCCAGCAAATCATCTATCTGATAGTAGTCAGGTGCATTATACATGTTTAAAAAATCCAGTTTAGCTCACCGCCGGCAATTAAGCCGGAGTAGGACTCATTACCATTAAAATATTCCGGACCATATTCCGGATCGGCGATAATTTCCAGGGCCTGCTCATCGGTGTACTTGAACCGGCGGGTATCTGTTCCGACAATTGCCTTGAATGAAACCTCGTTGGTAAAAAAATATTCCAGCGAGATTTCACCATTCAATTGCCAGTAGTTATTTAATAGATCCTGGGTGCCACCGTCTGCCGCATCATTGAGTGCGTAAGACAGAGTGGTTTCGAGTTTCAGTTTACCGGGCAGGATGTCCCAGCGGTTGCTCTCATAAAGATACACATTGTCATTTTTTTGCCCGTTGGTCATTGTCAACCGGCTGAATACAGCTCCGCCGGATATAAATGAAACTGGAGACAGGGCAGCATAAATATTACAGCTGCCGATCAGCTGTTCGGTACCGAGCGGTGTGCCGGAAGGTACAAGACTCTGATCATCCAGATCCAGATAGATTGCGGAAAGAGACATTCTGGTATCCCGAGCCGTAAACCCAACGCGTCCTTCCAGTTTTCGGGTAAATTTATCGGTTTGCAGCGGATTATCATCGGGATCGAATATTTGATCACTTTTATCCTTCCGCAGACCCACTGAGACACTCAGTTCCGGCCAATCTGGATTTACGGTTGTTGCTCCCAGATCGAATATCTTGGTGTCGGTAGTCGGCATAGTGACCAGATGATCCAGATTATTGGAGTATATCTCAAACTTCGTGATAAATGATATCACTTTGGGAACCGCATACGTCAGCTGCCCCTCAATACCTTTGCGGTCATTTTCCAGAAAGGGATATCCAATGGTAAAATAATTATACCCAAAATGATAATACATGACCGCCAGTTTGAACGTCTCATACCTGAAATCAAATCCCCCCTTATAGGCTTTATCCTTCACCCGCCCCAGTGCAACGGTATCTTTCTGGCTCAGTAGATATTCTCCGAACAAACGTATATTCCGATCCCAAAAGTAAAAATCAAGATTACCACCCAGTACCTGATTGGAGAACGGATCATTGATAGATGAGTCTATAGATGACTCCTGATCTTTACCCCATAGATATTTTATGGAAAAATCAAATGCACCCCGCTGGCCGGCGTTCAATATCCCTCCTCCCAGCCAACGGCGATATTGTCCCGCGGTTTCATACTGCCGGTATAAATTGATCAGATTGTCGCCGATTGATACTGCCCGCTGAACGATCCCACCCAGCATGCGAAAATCTGCAAAAGAACCGGCACCGAAGAGATCTTCCCCGACAAACGCATATCTGGCACCCCGAATTTCACGGCTCTGCAGGAATGTCTCACCAAGGGATTCAAAAAAATCGCCAAGTATTACCTCATGCTGTGCGAAGCGGAGGTTGAATGTCAGTCTGGATAATCGGTTAAGATTTCTGACTTCCAGACGGTTCCAGGAGTTATTCGATAGATCTGCCAGCAGCGTCATATCAAGATCCTGGGTGCGGCCAAAAATTGCCAGATTGAGAGCCTGCTGAAGGCCGGGGATAGCGGTTGTTTTGCTGTATTGATCGTCCGGAATTGAATCCGGTTTAATCTGCGAGGATTCGTCATAGCTGAAATTATGCACCCGCATCGAGACACGACCGGTCACATCCAGGCCCGATTGAGCCCATGCCGTACTGCTCAGCAATGCCAGGATCCACAATCGATATCTTAAGGATTTCATGATATTCTCATAGATACGCTTAGGGTACTCTGATAATGCGGGTATTATCCCGGAGTATGTTTCCCGCCATATCCTCAATTTCAAAATTCAACCGGTTTTCCCCCCGGACCAGCGGAATAGTCGTGGTGAAAGAACCATCTGAACGGGGTTTGATCTCCTTCCCGTTTAACACCAGGCGTTTTATTTTTGATGATGGTTCCGGATCGATCACAAGTCCCCGTACATTCTGTTCGATCCTTACAATCCTGACATTCGGCGGTGGCGGCGGTTCACGCCGGTAGTAGATTTGTTCCACCGGTTCGGTAACGGTCAAAATAGGTTTTACCGTATCTAAAAATAATTTTTGCGTGATTTCGCTCGAATTACCGGATCGATCAACCGCAATTACACGAATAGTATTTTCACCTTCCTTCAGGATCACCGTCCGGTTGAATGAGCCGCGCCCCAATACCTCAGCCACGTTTTCATCATTGATGGAAACTTTTACTTTATCTCCCGGTGTCGGATCAAAAACACCCCCACTCAGGCTGTAATCCCGGCGGTTGTAAAATCCCGCAACAAGGGGTGTTGAAAGCCTGATCTCAGGTTTTTTTGTATTTACATATACTTTTATCTCCTTCGTTTGCCGCTGGCCATTGTAAACAGCGCTCAGGTCAATTTTATTCAGACCTTCCATGACCCGTAGACGTGTATTAAAAGTGCCATCAGGATTTACCGGAAGCGGCTGCTGATCCGCAAACAGGCTGGCTCCGGCATTAAGCCGGCCGTTGATCAGCATGCCTGAGACCAATACACCGGGATCCGTGATCATCACGGCAGGCAGATTCAGATTGAACAATAATGCTCCATCGGTTTCCGGTTGGATATCAGGCAGCATCTGATATGCCTGCGGTTCGGTCGGTGCACTGCCCCGCGCAACATAGGTTTCCTGATTGGAGCTGACGGTTACTTCACCTTCGACATCTTTGGAAGCAACCACAACTATTCCTTCTTCCACCCTGACCCGGGTTTTTTGATCCTGATCAACCTCCATCTCGATCGTTGTCCCACGGATCGCAACGACAGCACCGGGACTTTCAATCCGTCTTTCCTGCCGACTTGATATGATTTTTTTGAATTTCGCCCATATATTACCAGCCCAGATGGTGAATGACTGTTTATCTTCCTGATCTTCCTCCGGAATCTTGATCTCATTTATATCAAAAACGGTATTTTCGTTGATCTTCAGCTGGGTTCCATCGGGCATTTCCAGTTCAACTCTTGAATTCAGAGCCGTTTTAATCCGGTCTCCCTCACTGGCTGTTGCATTCAGGATCATTTTTTGCCAACTCGTTTGCTGACTCTTCTGAATTTCAACATCACCGATGACAAACTTTACCACAGCGTGTCTGGATATATTCTGTGGAAGAAATCCGATAAACTGGAAACTGAGCAATATTAATATTACCAGACCGCTATATTTAAATGAGTGCATGATGTTCTCCGGATAGGATCAATATGGATTTATTATCGGCCTCTACCATTCAAGTTTAAGCGATATTTGACTTATGTTGCCGGCTATACTTTTAGTGGGAGACTGATCTGGTACTGCAAAGACAAGGCCGAAATTTTATATTTCATCACCTGACACCAAAAACCAGAGCGGCAACTTAATCGAGCCACATGATATTTAATCTTTTATTCAAACGGAGTCCGGCGTCAGCGGGATCTAATAACATATTTAAAATCATACTGATAGACATAATCATTGTTTTAATACACCCTTTGAACACTATCTGATGCAAATGTTAAAAAATGAGATTGATATATGTTCTGTGCATACCGGTAAGTTTATAGTATTTTCTTGTAAACTTGGTACATCTCCCAGATTTTATCCACATATGTGATCGTCTCATTATAGCCGTAGAAATAACCGTGCTTCGGTTTCCCCATAGGCCATACCAGCAGGTGTAATTCCCAGTCGGATGATTTCAGTTTTGGCAGACTTTGTCTTACGAAAGGCCACTTATTGAATGGTTGATTAAGATAGCGGGAGATATCCTGTGCGTCAAACACTCTTCCTGCTCCGGCATTGTAGCTGGCCAATCCAAGTTTCAACCGATTTACCTGATCTGCATTCGGAAAATATTGGTATTGTTTTTTCAGATGATAGATCCCCGCGGCAATATTTTCACGCGGATTTTTCATAATAAACTCCACATCCAGCTCGCGTGTGATCTCCCTTGCCGTTCCGGGCATCAATTGCATCAGCCCGCCAGCGCCGACGGGACTGCGTGCCTTCTCTCTAAATTTGGATTCCTGCATGATCTGGGCGACAATCAAACGCCAGTCAAATCCATACCGCTTGGCATATTTTCGTATGGTCGAGCGATACTTAAGCAAAGATTTATTGTACCGGCTGTTTTCAAACTCGACACGCAACTCATGGATTCGCTTCTTTTCTTCAATATACCGCTGAACCTGTGCAGAAAGTGAATCAGCGGATACATTCAGGTCAACCTGCTGCTGTTGGCGGCTGCAACCAGCCATGAACAGACCGGTATATATAAAAATCAGGGTCAAAATTTTCATACAGCTAATTCAAACTCATGCCAATTATGAGACCGACGATCAATCCGATCATTATAAATATTCCTCCGACAACAATACCCACCGCAAGATTACCTTTTTCCAGCTCATTCGGTATATCAAAGCGGGTGGTCCGGTTAATCAGTTTATATGTCAAGACGGAAGATATAACACCAACCAGTACACCGACTATGGCATATAAAAAGTTTCTCAGCATCATGATGTCAAGCCAATCTACTTCCATGTGAACTCCATTGTGTTTAAATGCATTCACAAAATTGAAATTATAATAATCATAAAAAAAAAAATTGTCAATCTCTTTCTGCTGAATGGTCGAGGGGGCAGATATTGCAGTTACCGGTTGTACAGAAATGGTTCTGAAGATGCAAATATGCCTGATCCCTGTAAAAGCTGAATTCTTTGTGATAAACAGTACTGAACTTCCGCAGACACCCATATTCATTAGCCCTTGGCAGACTGAAAAAGAGTTCTGCAAGATAATCGGCAAAACCATTACTGCCAGCATTTATCGATTCGAAATAAAAATAAGGCAGAATTATATTTCCGGCGACCTCCAGCACCTGCCCTTTTCCCCATCCGGATTTACCCGGTGTTATATGCAAACGAACTAAATTGTCAATCGTGGCAGAAACAGGTAACCGCTGACTTAATATATCATGCCAGCTTAAATGGAGTGATTCTGATGGCAATCGGGATATAAAAAAAGCAAGTCCATATAAGCGGCTCGCCGGTCTGTTGAACGGTCTTTGACCGGCATTGGACCATACTTTCGATTGAAATGAACGCGATGACAGGAGCCGTTCTTCGGGATAGGATGGATCGCAGCCGATGAGACCGGCAAGACGCCTGAATATATAGAACCATCCCTGTACCGATATATGATAACGCTTTCGCAGCGAAACGATATCGCGCCACTGTATGGCCTCCGCCAACCTGAAAAACGGCAGGGTATTCCGCGGTTTGCCGATGAGATATAGCAGTTGCTGGTATAGTATTTGATCACGATTACTGCAACTCATACGATTTACCAGAGCACGTCCGTTGTGTACGAACCGGGCAAAGGCCAACCGGCTTAATAACGAGTCGGACGGTCGTATTTTGGGGGTACACATTGCTGCCGCGCCCTGGATTTTATAGGGCGGAAACCGGCTGAAACTGAAGGTCGGTACTTTCTGGCCAAGGCTGTTCAACACAGGATCGGACGCCTCCTCCAGTACCAGATGCAATATTACCTGATTATATTTCGGATCCATGTGGTGGCCATGAGCCTGCCAATCACCTGACCGGACATGTATCTCGATATCTCCGCGGTAAATCTTGCCGTCCAGCTGGAATTCAGCGGATTCAAAATCGGGCCCCTCAATGGTATTCAGCCGGCCATGAAAAATACCTCTGAGACGCTTATCCCTTGATATCAGACGCTTTGTGCAGAACCATTTCCACCAATGGTAGAGATCAAATTCTTGCATTATCCGTATTCCGATCATTATATTTATAACAATTATAATATAACAAACGGTAACCATTATTACAATTGTTATTTTTCTAACGGAGCTGAATGATGGATCACTTGAATCCTGCACAGGTTTCAGACCGGATTAAATTTATCATGCGTAAACTGAACTTAAACCAGGCCGGGCTGGCAAAAGCACTTGAGATCACACAACCAGCGGTGAGTAAATACCTGAACAAACGGATGCCGCCGGTTGAAATCATCTTCCGGCTGGCCATTCTGGGGAAGGTTAGTATGGAGTGGCTATTGACCGGCAAACATGGCCCGGCCGCCAAACATGTAGCAGAACCAGCAGCCCATTATCAAACGGCTCCCGTGTCCCCGGATCAGATCTCAGATCTGCCGCCCCAGGTTCAGGGGGCGTTGCGGATACTCATCGATTATCTGGTTACACGGGAGAGGTCAGGTTAACGGGGTGAGAACCGTATTGGCCGAAATATTACCTGTAGAAAATTTATAGAAGAAATCCCGGTCATGTATTCCCCGTAAATGTCAGAGATCGCCTGATCTGACAAGTATTTGTAGCTGCTTTACCCTCCCCTGGACCCCCGCATCCCGTAAATTATTACCCGTTCTCTCCGGCTCTACTCCGTTGCACCAATATTATTTGACTCCGGGTAAAATAACACTCAGGGCAATTCAAATACCTCCAGCAGAGCCCAGCGTGCTTTATCAACTTCATCCTTCCTTATAACCGCGCAGATACTTGAGATACTGCTGGACAGGCCGAGAATGTTGATACCGGTTTTGCCCAATACCTGGCAAAACCGTGCCGCCAGATTCGGTTTTTCGCGAAAATGAGGTCCGTAAATACCCAGCACGCTCACCTGTTCAATTCTGGTTATATTTAACTTTTTATAAAGTTCGTGATTTTTATACAGATAATGATCTATCCGCGCGGCCATTCTGCTGTCCACACAAATGACCATCACTGCCAGACCTTCCGTCGTGCTTGATTCAGTGATATATTCCAGATTTACCTGCTCCTCAGCAAAAGCATGGAGTACATCACCCGCAGTACCGGGTTTGTCCAGCACATCGGTCATACGATACATGGTCAGGTTGGGATTTTCGACCAGACCGCCAATTTTGAATTTTGTCAACGATCCCCCTTTGCAGACAAGCCTCCGCCGGATAACACCGGCATCATCACGGTAAAAACCGATCCCTGGTTAATTTGTGATGAGACCGTGATCCAGCCACCGTAGTTCTCTACCAGCTGTTTGGTCAGGCTCAATCCGAGACCGGTTCCAAAACTGAGGAGCCGGCGTGCGTTCTCCGATCGGAAAAACTCATTGAAAATTAAGGATAGATCTTTCTCAGGAATACCGATTCCATGATCCTCGAATTTGAATTCAATCATATTTTTAGACTGCTGACTGCTTATCTCTACTTCACTATTCTGATGGGAATAGCGGATTGCATTGGTTATTAAATTGCTGAAAATCTTCCTGAAATCTTGTGCATCACCCTTTATCAGTGCTGGTTTTTTGTCAAGTTTTGGTATCAGACGGATATTCTTTTCCTTCGCCTCTTCACCTACTTGTACAAGCATTTCATTCAGTACACTATTAAGATCGACGGTTTCACCCTCCTCTTTTGGCAGGCCGGTTCTATGGCGTGTCAGATCCAGGAGTTCCTTTAGAATCTGGAGCATTTGATCCGATCTGAATGAGGCCCGCCGCAGAATATCCATACCGCGTTCATCGAGCACGTCCGAATAATTTTTGATAATCCCGTCGATCGAGCTTTTAATGGCGATGATCGGCGATTTTAGTTCGTGGGATGAAAAAACAAAAAAATCCGTTTTCTGACGATCCATCTCGACCAGGGCGGCATTTTTTGCATCTATCTCCCGTTTTATGCGCCGGTAGATCTGCATGAATGTGGCACAGATATAAGTTGACACATATACCGTCACAATAAATACCACCAGAGTAAGGATAATCGAGGTCGGATTATTGTGCATTCCCGGACTCAGGATACAATAATGCTCTATTATCCCGGCATACTCGAAATAGATCAGACCTGAAAAAAGTAGCACGACAAAAGTAGCAAAAGCCAGGGGAACCAGACCAGGGAAAATTATACTGCTGATCACTACATGAAAAACATAAAACAGATACACCGGATTCTCGATCCCGCCGGAATAATGCAGGATCCCGGTAAGGAGCAGGAGATCAAAAATGATATGAATATGGAGAAATATAAGTTCCCCTCCCAGAGACAGATCTTTCAGATACCGTGCGATGGCGAAAAAAAAGAGATTAACCAGGGCGACGATCCCCAGAAGCATCCATATTTTTTCATAGGGAACATTGATCCCAAGACTGTACTTGGCGAAGAACGTAGCTGTCAGGTATCCGAATACCGCTACCCAGCGCAGTCTGATCGACCAGGATATCCGGTAATGCAAAATCACCTTGGTCAGAAAGGGAAACCATTCAAAAGAGAAAAGGTCTATTTTCACGGCATTTCCGCGGTTGGTGCTTACTGTCCCAGATGTTTGCGGACAAGTTCGATCAGCATGCCAGGATTTATCGGCTTCTCAAGAAACTCATCAACCGGCAGAAAGTCTTCATCTTTCTCCTTATCAAAGGTGAAACCTGTTTCCTGACCGACGGCGGTAAGCATAATAATGGGGACATCTGCTGTGGACCGGTTAGCACGAATCTGATAGGCGACATGAAATCCCTCATCCTGGGTATCCATCATGACATCCAGTATGATCAGGTCAGGTTTTTCGCTCCGTATTTTCTCCAGCCCTTTCTCACCTTCCTGGGCATCAATCACTTCAAATCCTTCTTTTTCGAGGGTCAGCCGCATAGCCTCGACTAAATCCACATCATCATCAATAATGATTATTTTTTTCTTCATACAAATGCATCTCCTCAATAACCATTTGTATTACTGTCGGTATACGAGACTGAACCACTGATGACAGCTGTTTTCCGTGTTCCAGCACAGCTGGTTCGATACCGATACACCGGCAGGGTGCCACCGGCCCCAGCCTGGATGCCATATGATATATTTCGCAGAAACTGAATCCGTGCAGCGACATAAACTGATCCAACCGGTTCAGCTGCCGGTTGTCCACCGTGAATTTTACTATTCCACCCGGTTGCAGACCCATAAGGGCGCAATCGATAAGCAAAATCGGCTCCGGCTGGAGCAAATGATCAAGCAGGTGAAACGCATCACTCCCCAGATTCAGAAGTGTCATCCCTGAAATATTCATATCGCCCAGTCTGTCCAGTACCACCGGGCCGATTCCATCATCCCCCCGTAACGTATTACCTAATGCGATGATTTTCAACATTTTTATTTAATAAAATTTACTTTGAGCATATGGACCGAACAGGAAATACACGGATCGTAAGCTCTGACCAGCATTTCGAGTTTTCTGGTTATTGATTCCTCCGATTCACCGATAATTTCCGGAACCAGTTTTTTCATATCATCGTCGATATTGGCCAAATTCTGACCCGTCGGGATAATGCAGTTCGCGGACTCGATACTTCCCTGCCGGTTATAGGTATAATCATGGAAGAGAATACCCCGGGGGACCTCGGTGGAGGCGATTCCCCGGCCGTAGTGGGCCGGATCCTGATTGGGCCGTTCGTTTTTTATGCCGCGTTCAATCAAATATTCTAGGCGATCAATCGATTCTTCTATACAGTGGACCACTTCCACCAGCTGTGCGATTGTATTCATATAGGGATTAAAACAAGGCGCACCCAGTCCGAATTTTTCTGCCGCTTTTTTAGCTTCGGGCCTTAACAGTGCAAAGTTGTTGTTAAATCTGGCAAGTGCACCAACTAGATAGGAAGAGCGGTTATGCCGGGTATGTTTGCTGGATGCATGGGGCACAATAAATTCATTGGTGACATCAAGATATTTTTCCACCGGATACAGACCCGTATCCGACGAGCAGATCTGACCGTTATAGAGTGCGTATTCATTTTCATGATGCAGACTGATGTACTCCGTTTCACGTTTGAAATCCGGGATCGTGTTCGTTAATTCCGACACAACCTCCAGTACAAACGTCATATCCCTCCGGCCGGCATCTGCCAGCCGGTCCCGCAAAGTTTCCAGTTCCTTTTCAGTCGGCAACATCGTGAATCCCCCAGGAACACAGCGGATGGGATGAACAGCGCGGCCGCTGATAACTTCCCCGATATCGTTTGCCAGCCGCTTTAACCGCAGCGCAGCAAGCACTACCTCTTTATGAGATTCTACCAGCGGAAAAACAGATCCGACTCCAAGAAAATCCGGTGTTGCCAGAAATAATGCATGCAGGATATTACTCTGGAACGTGGCACCATCGATCAGGATCTTCCGTAATACTTCCGTTTGTTCGGAAATTTCGAGCCCGAGCGCCGCTTCAGTCGCTTTCAGAGAGGTCATTTGATGGCCCAGGGAACAGATCCCGCAAATTCTGGAAGTAATAATTGCGACCTCATGAAAATTCCGACCCTTCAACAGCGCTTCGAAATAACGCGGAGGCTCGACTATTTCTAACTGTGCTTTTTCAAGCACCCCCCTGGTCATATTCACCACAATATTCCCATGCCCTTCCACACGGGTTAAATGGTGAACATTGATATTCAGATCTTTGCGCATATCGGCCTCATTCTTACACAAAATCGTTGGCGCAAAACAGTTTCATCCTTTTTTCGGACTCGTGTTTTGATAATCCATGACGTTGCAGCAGATTTATTGCACCGTTTATATTAAGATGGGATACCAAACCACGGCAGCCGGTACAATACTGTCCGTTTTCCGGACAGGCGGCACCACACCCGGCACGGGTGACCGGGCCGAGACAAAACATGCCGCGATCGAGAACACATTCGTTCTCGTTCAACTTACACTCGATACATACCGCCATATCGCATTTCTCCGGTTGCCGACCGAGCAGAAGTGATTTAAACAAATGTAAATATTCGGGTGTGCTCATTGGACATCCCCGCACTTCATAATCAACCTTCACCAGGGCTTTAACCGGTTGGGCAGGAATGGATGGAAACCGATACTTGTCATCGTCATACACGGTTTGCTTCACCCATTCCGGCGCATGCAGATTTTTCAAAGCGTTGATACCGCCATTTACCGCACAGGCTCCCAGGGCAACAAGTATTTTACTGCGCCTGCGGATATCGTGGATCCTTTCAATGCAGGACGGTGTGCTTATGCTTCCTTCAACAAAGGCAATATCGTACTCCCCGGCACGATTATCCATGGCCTCCCGAAATTCAACAATATCAATATGAACGAGCAAATCCAGGAGTTCATTTTCAAAATTCAGCTTATTTAACTGACAACCTTCGCAGGATGTAAAATCAAAAAACGCCACCCGGGGTCTGCTCATATTGCCTCCTGCAGATTTTTTATTTGCGTATATCTGAACACAGGTCCATCCTGACAAACATAAACACCGTTGATCTGGCAATGACCGCATTTTCCCACCCCGCATTTCATCCGGCGTTCCAGCGATAAGTGGATATTTTCATCGGGAATCCGCTTCGATTTCAGAGCCATGAGGACAAATTTGTACATCACGGGGGGGCCCACCACAGCGGCAACGGTCCGTTCCACATCTAGTTTTAAAGGTGGAATCAATGTCGTAATCACCCCGACATGCCCCTTCCACCGGTCATCCGGCCGATCCACGGTTATATGGAACTCGATATCATCTGCCTTTGTCCACATCTCGATATCGTGCCGGAACAGGATAAGCGCCGGGTGCCGCGTACCGTACAATATGATCAGTCTTCCGAAATCCTTCCGTTTTGCAATGGTATAATCAATCATAGATTTAAGCGGTGCAAGACCGATACCGGCGCAGACGAATAGAACATCCCTTCCTTTGAAGGTGTCCAGTTCGAACCCCTTCCCATAGGGCCCCCGGATTCCGAGCTGATCGCCGGCATGAAGCCGGTGCATCTTGTCAGTCAAGCGACCCACCCGCCGAACGGTCAGATCAAATACCGGATTTCTGGTCGGAGATGAACTGATCGAAATAGGCGCCTCCCCCCAACCAAAAATAGAAACCTCAACAAACTGACCGGGATTATGTCCCAGAACCCGTTTTTCCGGCAACTCAATCTCGAACCTTTTTTCAAGTTCCGTGAGTTCTTCAATGTTTACTATTTTCGAAATCATTGGATTATATAAATGTTCTGCCACCAGAACTTTGTTTTCCATAATCGGTCTCCTGCTATACCGTCTGTGTCTGCTGTCTGATGCCGACATCATCGATCAGCGCGTTTATTATATCGACAAGATTAATTCCGGCCGGACAATAGCGCGAACATCGGCCGCAGCCGACACAATGCAACTCACCGGAGAGCATGGTGTTATATTTGAATTTGCGATACAGACGATGACGTGTACGCGCACTTATTTTCTCCCGGAAATTCTCTCCTCCGGCGACTTCGGCGAAAGGATTGATCATACAACTGTCCCAGATCCGCTCACGCCTACCCTTCTGCAGATTTAAATCAACTTCATCATTCACATCAAAACAGTAACAAGTCGGACAGAGCAGATTGCAGGTACCGCATCCGACACAACGTTCTGCGACGGATTCCCATACCGGTGAGTTGTACAGAAGTTCGAATATTTGTGGCAGACGGTTAAAATGATACTTTATTTTCGTGCTGAATGTTTTTTCCCGGATCTCCAGATTCAGAGGTGCACTGACCAAAACCCCTGAATTAAAATCAGCGAGTAAATCCCTTCCTGCCTGATCAACTTCAAAAACCAGAAATCCGTTTTCCATCGGTTCAAAATACAGACAGAAGCCATCCATTTTTTCGATTTCAATACCCACACCTTTTGAAAAATGCCATTCATCAGGCGTGAATGAGATTCCCAGAAACAGAGCATTTTTGCGCCGCTCAAGATAATTCCATTCCGGATGCCCACGAACAAAGCTGAAGTCCAGCCGTTTAATCGCCTGCATCTCGTAGGCGTGAATTGCAAAGTAAATCCGGGGTTCATCGGCAATCGTTGTCTCTGTAAAGGTATTGTTCTTCCGGTCAAATTCCAGTAGCTCTTCACGTGGTGGCAGAAAGTATTTCTTAAGCGGCTGAATGGTTCTGGGGTAATCGAATACTATATCAGAAACATTTCGGACTTCATCATAAATAAATGAATTTTCTCCCTTACGGTGTGGTGCGATCACTTTCGCCCTTGACATCAAAAAATCGAGAAAATTCTCTGTCGTTGCATGATCAAAATAGTATTTGTTCATTTGTTCAACTTTATAATAGTCTTCACCAGTCATTGAATACCTCATGCTGCATCATAACCTCTGGTGCAAGATTCAAGAAGTGTGCCAAGTCAGGAAAGGATCTGGGCTAATATACTATCTATAATATAATTAAGAGGTTAAATAAAAGAAAAAGCGTTCACCGGCTAATTATTTAATCCGATAATGTGATATTTTTCTCATATACGGTAAAAACCGAGATTTTTTTCACGTAAGTGAGAATCCTCACGGGCAAACTGGTAAAAATTCAAACTTTTACTTCTCTGCCTGTCGCATTCGATGTAAACAGCTTAATTTTTGCCAGACATCAATCGTATTGTATCCCACTTACTGCGCTATCGGATTGGTCTGGTTCGGTTTAATATAAGTTCGGTTGGTTTATTTTGAAGGAGATATATTCTGCATTGAACAAAAACAGGCGAATTAAAGACACCGATCATATGCGGTCCCGGTCAACCCCGGTAAAATATGTATCCAGCTTGAAATATTAAATTCGGTGTTTCACAGAATAGTATAACATTTTGAAAATAAAATTATCAGACAAAATATTCAAACACACAAAAATGTCAAATATTGCACCTTAATCATGTATAAATTAAATAAATTCATATTTTTATCTGGATTGCTCCGTGATTTATGCACAGGTCATGTTCATAAAGATCAAATAATGATTTTAATATCAAAGCCGGTGGAATATCCTTTTGTACTGCCCGGCCAGACTGACTTTTGAGAGCCATATCCGATATTTATCTGCAGCGCCTTGAAATGAAATCCAATTCCCAACCCCATCATAAAACCCCATTTACCACCAAACGTTAAACCCGCCCGCAATGGCACCACTTCAACCGGCCTGTATTCCGTACCGATGGACAGCAGAGCGTCCTCACTATATCCCATGCCTTTGCTGAATGCCTGTTCTATATCCAGGTCAAGGATGACCTTTTTGGATGGCCGGAACGCCACCCCCATGTGAAAAACAACCGGTATCGATGTTTTATAGGGATCGATGGTGTAAGAGGTATCAGTCAGACCCGGATCCAGGGTAAACGATTGCCTGTACTTTGCCGAATCGACCGCAAGATTATACAAATACGCTTTAGGATTTTTATCCCAGGTAATACTTCCAAACAAGTTACGGAATACCACACTGAAGGTCCATTCATCATCGAGATCGCCGGCGGCACCAAAATCCATGCTAAATCCGCTGCCCCCTTCAGCTGTCCGGGCGGCTATATCCATATCCGCATATATAATATCCGCACCGGTATATAGCACTCCACCCGCGTTTTCTATCTGTGCCTGATTGAGGGCCCAGTAGTAATTCAGATTGAGTCCCAGCCCGAAGGCTTTGAAAAACTTTTTCAGGGGAATGGGATGCGAAGCGGCCAGAGAAAATTTCACGGCGGTAAATTCATCGGCATCGACATCGCCGAATCGGTAAAGATCACTTACGTTGCCGAAAAGGATTATTTCGAACGGTCCCCTGGGTAAAAGCCCGCGGGCATTTCCGATTGCCTGTACGCCAAAACCATAGCGACCGAATACCATACCCAGGGCATTAGCCCCTGCCTCCCCATTTACATCCAGACCGTCGTCGGGGACCAGATCAAGTATCTGCTGTTTCTCCTGATCATCCCAGTCACCGCCATGACCGCTTTCAGTGAAATAGCGCCGATAATTTTCCAGCGTCATAGCTGAATTTGAGACGTTGAGATTCAGACCGATAAAATTCATTTCGAAGAAGCTGCTACGCGGAAGCGCCAGATTTGCCGGATTCCAGGTCAACGATTCGACACCCCGGGCGACACCACCATAAGCCCGCCCCATACCAAGACTTGTGGCATCAAATCCCTGCGCCTGGACGTCAGCGAGCGGAAAGGTTGCAGCAAATAATAGCAGTAATATCCAATTTATAGCTTTCATCCATTCTCTCTTTTCAGATCATTTTTCGTTATTATTTATCCGGTAGCGCAAATGGAAGGCACCCAGTGCCTTAACCTCATCGGTCTGCCTGAACTTCACCAGTTCATCGGTTTCATCAAGTTTCAGGCGCGACGCCACATATACGCTGTCATTCGTGAATACCTGCAATTCGTTCTGGGTCAGTTCGATTCTTTGATCGTCCCGGAATGCCTCATCGACAAATCCGTCATTATTAGAATCCTTACCGGGTTCAAGAAAAATATTGTCTTTGATAACTTTTTTCGTGGAGTCGGTAATTTCCGGATCAAATATATCATTGGAATCTGCCGAAACATACAGAGTCAGCTGCGCACCCACGGGCAGGCTGTTAAATAATTTTAAGTCTGCGAAAGTCTCGGGAACGGTAATATCTTCATTCCTGATACCTTCTTTTAAATCCTCGGGAACTTCGTGAAAATTAATTTTTGAAGTATACCTGGGATTGTTTTGCAATTTTACATAAAAGGGTGAAAAAAGATGATAATCTGCCCACACCTCATCGCCGAGATTCACTTTCCCAACCCCTTTGACGAGAGCAGAGCCGGAGGTTATCAGATGGCTCGGCAGAAATTCGATAAACTGGACAATATTTGAATTATCTATATCCAGAGTAACCCTGGTCGTGTCGATCTCTTTGCCCGGAGGGGTCGCATTTACCTGGATCGGATTGTCATCAAATATTAATACGATACTGTCACTGTAATCGATATTATATCCTACCAGACGCAGATCGACAGAGACACCGATCTCCATCTGGTTGTAGACATTGATATCCATGATCATTTCTTCAAACAGAATGCTGCCGTCAAATCCTTCAGATTCGAGGATATTTTTTTGCTCCTCCGGCTCGAAATCGACTGTTCTTCCGGCAAGATAGCCATAAAATTCAGCAACGTATACGGAGTCAATGGGTTTGATCGACACCACCACGGAATCGTGTTCGGACATTTCCACCATTCCTTCCGAAGGAACGGTTAGAACATGTATATCATATTTCATATACTCCATAAAACTGCCCGGTGTCGGCCCCTTATTGTAATCGGTAAGATACAGATCGTCGAGCGCGACTGTAAATGAGTCCATACTTACCGGCGGGAGCCGGTAGGACTGAGAATAGACCTGGGTATAGTCCTGGTCATGGTAAAAATTGAGCAGTTCGACGGTCACATCTGCCTCGACATTCAGTGTGTTTTCAACAATCAGATTAAACGTTCCGAAGTCAACCTTAGCAGTAATGATCTTATCCTCCCGGTCTTCCATGGAAGACGAATCATGCTTGGTGACATTTTGTTCGGGTATTTCCGCCAGTGCATAGCCGACGGTCATTTCCGATATGGTTACACGATAATAAACATACCCGTTAACATCATCAGGAGTTAAAAAATGATTCGGCATGGCGGCAATCGTGGCTTCCAGTTCAAACTGCAGATGATTGGAAAAATGCCGCTCGGCCAGATCGACCGGTTGCGAAAGAGCTGTTTCCCCCGGTTCGATCGATTCCGGGAAAACGGCAAGACCGACAAAATCGGCAGAGATAGAATCATAGATGTTCACCTGCATATTCTCGCGGAAGGTAAGAAATGTATTATTGAAAAACTCCATCTGGAGGGTGCCGGTCTTCACATCGATGATAAACTCAAAACTCTGAAAATCGATAAACTGTGGCGGGAGATTTACCGCCGTTTCCGGAATATTCACCGTCGTACCGGGTTCAAGCACCATCCCCAGCAATTGGTCGACCGGGATATCCTCACTTTGTTCCGTTCCAGGACTGTTCAATTTAATATCTCCGATATCCTTCGTCGTCGTATCACTTTCCGGTTCAAAGGCAAGGTCTTCGGGCGAGATCTGCTTACGTTCGGAAGTATCCTTGATCGATAACGCAAGAATTTTGTTTCCCTGGTAGGTCGTATCGATGATCGTCGAGTCATTGATCACCTCACTCATGACGAATCCCGGATTCGGAATAGGCAGTGCCCAATCGGTAAACCAGGTAGGAAGGGTTGGTTCCTGAAGTGTACAGGCACCGATAAGAAGTAAAAATACGATTCCTGCTATATACGTTAACTTTATTTTATTCATAAGGTTACCGGTTCCTTTTTTGAAATCATATCAACCGGAAGAATCGGTTGAATATATTACTTTACTAGGTTATCGGCAGAATAGCGGTGAGCTTTATCACTTTCAACCACTATTGTGACGCAGATCAATGGTGTAAAATTTCCGAAAGCAGGTATTGTAGTGTAAAATTTGAGATTAGGGATTAGGGATGAGAGATTGATGGATGGGGGAGGTAGACAGTATGCAGTAGGCAGTGGGCAATACGCAGTGGACTGTGAGCAGCAGGCAGTCGGCAGAAATTTCAGCTGCATTGCATATCGAATATGCTGCTCATCTCAGAGGGATCGTTCCGGGTGAACATCCCGATTGGCGGTCAGGAAGATGCTTACAGCATGACATGTTGTTATAATGACGGGGATGTCCCTGACAGCTGCGTACTGCAGGGTGCAGCGAGATTACTGTTTCTTTTGCATAGCACCGTAGTCGTATCCTGCATCAACCGCACGGACATTGATATCCATGAATCGTTTGTGTTTAACGGCGGATTTCAGGGCTTCATAAACCGTTTCCTTGCTCAGGAGTCCCGTATAACCAACATATGCGCCAATGACAAGCATATTTGCGACGCGGGTATTGCCCAATTCATCGGCCATTTTTGTAGCCGGCAACGGCAATATCTCCAGATCCTTCCGGCCAGGTTCGATGTCGATCAGGGAGGTATCATAAATCAGCAGGCCACCGGGTCTGACATCCTGCTCAAATTTTTCCAGGGAAGGCCTGTTCAATGCGATCAGAACGGTAGGATTACTAACCATTGGCGAGCCAACTTCAATATCCCGGATATTCACATGGCAGTTGGCCGTACCCCCGCGCATCTCCGGACCATAAGACGGCAGCCACGATACGTGAAAACCGGCGAGCATCCCGGCCTGCGCCAGGGCGGCACCGAGGAGCAGTACTCCCTGACCCCCGAATCCGGCAATTTTTACTTCGGGATCACGGTATTTTTGCTGCACGGATTGCTTTTCAAACTGGGCATCAGATTCGGCTTCAATATCAAGCAATCGCTTAATTTCGTGCGGATGCGGTGTAATCGTCGGCATCGCGTAAGGTTCAACCTCGCTGGTCAGGTCCCGGTAGACCCCCAGCGGGAATTCCTTTTCCATTGTCTGTTCGATCCATCTCATCGAATCGACCGGATCCATTTTCCAGCCCGACGGACAGGGCGATAGAATTTCCACCAGAGAAAATCCCAGATTATCGACCTGATTCTTTATCGCCTTGCGGATCGCCAGACGTGATTTGGCCCGTTGCTTATTGTCATAAAGTGCCACCCGCTCCACATAGACCGGTGCATGCAGCTGGCTGATCAGTTCAGCTACTTTTATCGGATACCCTTCGTTGGAAGGCTTGCGCCCATGCGGCGATGTGGTGGTTCTCTGGCCGACAAGGGTTGTCGGCGCCATTTGGCCACCGGTCATACCATAAATAGCATTATTGACAAAAAACACGGAGATACTCTCTCCGCGGTTGGCGGCATGCAGAATTTCGGCTGTTCCAATGGCAGCCAGATCGCCATCCCCCTGATAAGCGATTACGATGCTGTGTGGATGGGCGCGCTTTATCCCGGTGGCAACCGCAGGTGCCCGACCGTGGGCTGATTGAATATTGCCCGTATCAAAATAATAGTAGGCGAATACACTGCACCCTACCGGACTGACAAAGATGGTCCTGTCGGCTACATCGAAGTCCTCCAGTGCCTCAGCAATCATTTTGTGTATGTTCCCGTGACCACATCCCGGACAGTAATGGGGCATTTTTTTGTCTGCACTGGGATTTCGTGTATACCGGTCATAAAATGCTTTAGATTTTTGCAGAATTTTGGATGACATGTACTACTCCCCTATGATTCCCGCAGCAGCTGCTGTTTCACCTGTTCAACAATTTCATCCGTGTTTGGTACGACGCCTCCCATCCGATTATAAAACAGGACAGGAATATGTCCCTCGACAGCAAGACGAACATCTTCCAGCATCTGACCGTTATTCATTTCCACGACCAGCATTTTTTCAACCCGATCCGCCGCCAACTTGATTTCATCGGTAGGAAAAGGAAAAAGGGTAATCGGCCGGATCATTCCACAGGGTATACCTTCAGACCGAAGGCGTTCCACTGCCGTTTTGAGTACTCTGGAAACGATCCCGAATCCTATCAGGATATACCGGGCATCCTCTACCTGGAAATATTCATACATAACCTCTTTTGCCTGAATCTCCGCATATTTTTTCTGCAATTTCCGGTTATGCTGCTCCAGTTCCTCCGGGTCGAGATAAATGCTGGAAATGAGATTATTTTTGCTTTCCCTGTCCCCGTACAAGGCCCACTCGATCCTCGGAAAGTCGGTCCGGGGTTCAGGGAATTCAACCGGTTCCATCATCTGCCCGATATATCCATCCGCGACGACATAAACGGGCGTACGATACATTTCTGCCAGATCAAATGCCTTCATGGTCAGCGAACACATTTCCTGCGCGCTGTTTGGTGCCAGCACAGGGCATTTATAGTTGCCATGGCCTCCGCCTTTAACCACCTGATTATAATCCGCCTGCTCCGGAGCGATGTTGCCAAGCCCGGGACCGCCGCGCATGATATTTACGATCACACAGGGCAATTCCGCGCCTGCCGCATAGGATATTCCCTCCTGTTTCAGACTGATGCCCGGACTCGACGAGGCGGTCATGGAGCGAATACCTCCGCTTGCCGCTCCATAAAGCATATTTATGGCGGCCACTTCGCTTTCGGCCTGTAAGAAAGTCCCTCCAACCCTGGGAAAATATTCGGCTGCCCCTTCGGCAATTTCGCTGGCCGGAGTAATCGGATAGCCGAAATACAGCCTGCATCCGGCGAGCAGTGCACCACGCACAATGGCGTCATTCCCCTTCATCAGGAATTTTGGCATCAGGCGACCTCCTCGATTTCACATCCCTTTTTGTATACGATGATCGCCTCAGGCTCCGGACAGGCATAGAAACAGACGCCGCAGCCCGTGCAGCCTTCGCCTACATAATAAGCATAATGATAACCTTTGGTGTTGAATCGTTCGTGAAATCTGAGGACATCAGGGGGGCAGGATTCGATACAGAGACCACATCCTTTGCAGAGTTCCGGTTCAATCGTAACTTTCGGAACTTCAAGGATCTTTTTTACCATACGCGCATCCTTTTGGTTGACGGTCCAGTTTATTCTGCTCAAAAAAGTAACAATATCTATGCCATGCAATCCGCAGCTGGTTCAAAGATGATAGGTGGTTAATTTTTAAGCAGTTAGTAATTACACATTATTATTTTTTTTTTAACTTTTCTCATGATATTTCCCAAAAATAGAAGAATGCTTATTATTTCTCGGAATGCAAAACTCATTGATTTTGCCAGAGCACATCTTCGTGGCCGGCGTGCTTATTTTCCAGCCGCGCCAGTACAAAGAACAGATCAGACAGCCGGTTCAGATATATGACGATATCTCCGGAAATGACGGTCTGGCGGGCTAATGTAGCCAGATGGCGCTCGGCACGCCGGCAGACCGTTCTGGTCACGTGCAGGACGGCCGATGCCTGACAGCCTCCCGGCAGAATAAAATTTTTCAGCGGTTCAAGTTCGGCTTCCGTGTCGTCGATCCATTCTTCCAAACGTTTTATATCATTTTCCACAATTGCCGGTTTCATATCATACTTAGCCGGATCGGGTGTGGCCAGAACGGCGGAGATCCTGAAAATGTCATACTGGATAGCGACCAGTTTTGTACGTGTTTTTTCGCTGATACCGGACGTGACCGCCACGCCGATGTGACTGTTCAATTCATCCAGCGTGCCATAAACATGCAGACGCAGATGGTCTTTATCGACCTCCTCGCCGCCGAATAATCTGGTCTTCCCGGCATCACCAATTCCCGTATAAATTTTCATAGGCCCCTGCATTTTCGTTCAACAACCGCAGTTAATATATTATTATTCTGAATTATTCCAAAAAACTTTTGCGAAAAATGAGATGGGCAAACACCTGGTAATTCCTTTAAGGAAAAAGCAGCAGGCAGTCAGCAGAAGGCTTCCCGCCCAAGTCGGGGGGCAGGCAGCAGGCAGCTGGCAAATCTATGTATCAGGAAATAGTAAAAAGTAAACCGTAAAAACACAGGCGGAGGAGGAGCGTGGCAGGGATTCTATAAAATCAAAAACCCACAGTTCGCGAGCAGGTCAACAAGGCAACTTTTGGCTCGTGAATCAGCCTTACCGGGCGATCAGAAATCTTATTTAAATATGATTTGGCGTTAATAGAATTGATTACCCTTACTTTATGTACCTCTGGCTTCGACCTCTGCCATTCCACATTCTGAATTATTCTACCTTCCCCTGGAATAAAAAAAGAGAGTGTTGATAATGATTTGGAAAGAAGATATTGGAGGCTTGTTTGATGGTAAAAAAAAAGGGGTATTACCAACACTCTCAACCAACGACCTAACTCACAAATACAGCATACGTGACAATGCAGACTATTGTTTCAAAATTTTTTCAAAGATTTAAATATTTATAGATATTTTTGAATATTTATTAAAAAGATGGGATTTCAGGCTGGGAAAAGGGAAAAGGGAAAAGGGAAAAGGGAAAAGGGAAAAGGGAAAATTTTGCAGAAAAACAGAATTGCGGTCAAATATATTTTTTACTAACTTTATTGTTTATATATATTTATCTCCTCATTCCTCATTCCTCATTCCTCATTCCTCATTCCTCATTCCTCATTCCTCATTCCTCATTCCTCATTCCTCATTCCTCAT
>Ga0209536_100002613_pt1 | contig 29347 bp, 28 predicted proteins | sample DeeMarSeWOR28_12_FD_187461 | JGI IMG/M metagenome (GOLD analysis project Ga0209536, IMG submission 187461) | Marine sediment microbial communities from White Oak River estuary, North Carolina - WOR-2-8_12 (SPAdes) (version 2) | ecosystem: Environmental > Aquatic > Marine > Intertidal zone >...
TACCGGCCGAACAATTATTTCTACTACCTGACAGGCTGTGATGTTCCCAGGACCTATATGGTTCTTTCAGATTCCGAACACCCCTTTACACTCAGTGCACCTCCGGAGAGCATCAGGTCAATGATCTACGAAGGAAATCCCATGCAGCAGGAGAAGATGGATGTGCTGTTCGGTCCAGACCGGATGGTCCCATTTGCGGTGGCCCGCAGGATGATCGACAGCCTGGCCAGGTCAGGAGGGATCATCTATACGGATCTGTCTGACAGGGAATTTGCCGAACGGATCAGACGCCTGGCAGGAGAAAGCGGTGCCTCCCGGATACGTTCTGTGGGAAGCCTGGTGAATGAGCTGCGGGTAATCAAAGGTTCCAAGGAAGTTGAGCGTCTGCAGAAAGCATGTAACATCACCTCCCAGTCCCTGGTCAACGTCATGAGGTCATGCCAGCCGGAGATGTATGAATTTGAGATGGAAGCCATCATCGAAGGAACATTCCTGGAATATGGAGCAGCCATGCCCGGGTTCTCTTCCATCGTAGGTTCCGGTCCCAACAGCACCATCCTTCATTATGAGCCCAACAACAGGATGATGGCGGACGGGGATCTCCTGCTGATGGATATCGGTGCGGAGTACGGTTATTATTCCGCCGACATTACCAGGACCATTCCGGTGAACGGCCGGTTTACCAGGGAACAGAGGGAAATATATCAGCTGGTTCTGGATGCACAGAAGCGTGCCATCGAGGTCATGCTTCCGGGAAATCCAATTGGAATGGGCCACCGGACGGCAGGGAAGGTCATCCTGCGGGGCCTCTATGAACTGGGGTTGGTCACTGATACCGCCTCCGCCTGGCAGCAGGGTTTCTATATACTCTATCCCTCTTCACACTACCTGGGACTGGATGTGCATGATGTGGGTGACTATGGAAGCCTCTTCTATGGCTTTTTCCAGGATCCCCTCTTGAACGATGACAACAGCCGGATCCTGGAACCGGGAATGGTGCTGACCATCGAACCGGGACTCTATTTCAGGGAAAACGGATTGCAACAACTGTATGAGATCTATGAAAGCCATGCGGACAGCTCCGAAATAGCGCGGTTCATTGAGGAGGTATCGCCGGTCTACAGCAAGTATGTAAACATCGGGGTACGGATCGAGGACGATATCCTGATCACACAGGAAGGGAACATCAATCTTTCGCGCTACGCTCCCAAAGAAGTCGTTGATATACAGCAAATCATGAAGTAGAAAGTGCACAGGTCAAAGGGTAAGGTAAGCAGACCTTGCCCAACTTGGACCTTTTCCCTTGCAACTTGGACCTTTTTCCTTGCAACTTGGACCTTACCCCCTTGGACCTTAATCAATAACTATTTTTTCTATTCTATCCCCCTGTCTGATCTGATCGATCACCTCCAGGCCATCCACCACCTTTCCGAAACAGGTGTGCTGCCGGTCCAGGTGGCTGGTGTTCCTGCGGGAATGGCAGATGAAGAACTGTGATCCTCCTGTGTCCCTCCCTGCATGGGCCATGGATAGCACCCCCCGGTCGTGGTACTGGTTATCTCCGTCCAGTTCACAGGGGATGGTATAGCCGGGGCCTCCCCTGCCGGTTCCTTCCGGACACCCTCCCTGGATCACGAAGTCGGGTATGACCCGGTGAAAGGTCAGTCCGTCGTAAAATCCCTCTTTGGAGAGTTTTATGAAATTATCCACGGTGCCAGGGGCATCCTTCTCGTAAAATTCCACCTTCATGACACCTTTTTCGGAGTGTATCTCTGCGCTTTTCATTGATGTTTTTTTTAATTCAGGCGGCAAAGTAGTCATTTTAGTTCAATGACCGTGCCTCTCCTCCAGGATCCGTGTAACGTTTTCGATGCCATATCCGCGTGCTGAAAGCAGCACCATCAGATGATAGATCAGATCGGCCGCCTCGTTCAGGAAGAGCTCATCGTCACGGTCCTTCGCTTCGATAATCAGTTCCACGGCCTCCTCACCCACCTTCTGCGCGATCTTGTTGATCCCTGCCTGAAACAGGGTGGTTGTGTAGGAGTTGGCCGGCATCTCCTCTTTTCTCCGGTGGATCAGCTTCTGAAGCGACCCGAGAAAGCCCAGGCCACCTCTGTTTTGTTCATTGAAGCAGGTGTCGCTTCCAGTATGGCACACCGGCCCTGCTGGCCGTGCTTTGATCAACAGGGTATCCTGGTCGCAATCCTTGAGGACCTCCACCACGTGCAGGTAGTTTCCGCTCTCCTCACCCTTGGTCCAGAGCCTCTGCTTGGTGCGGCTGTAAAAGGTTACTTTCCCTTCTTTTTCCGTTTTCTGCAATGCCTCCGGATTCATGAACCCCAGCATCAGGACCCGGCCGGTATCGGCATCCTGGACGACTGCAGGCACAATGCCTCCCAGTTTCTTAAAATCCAATTGATCTGACATTGATTTCATGTTGAATTAGATATTTTTTCAATTCGGGGATGGGGATCTCATTGTAATGAAAAATACTTGCAGCCAGTGCGGCGTCGGCACTTCCCTCTGTGAACACCTCCACAAAATGCTCCCTGGTTCCTGCGCCTCCCGAGGCGATCACAGGGATGGACAACATGCCGCTGAGTTCATTCAATGCCTCACAGGCATATCCGTTTTTGGTGCCATCGTGGTTCATGGAGGTGAAGAGTATCTCTCCGGCCCCCCGCTCCTGGGCCTCCCGCGCCCAGGTAAAAAGTTCGCGTTCCGTGGGTATCCTCCCTCCGTTCACGAAAACCGTCCAACGTCCCCCTTCAAACATGGCATCAATGGCCACCACCACAAACTGGCTGCCGAATCCTTGAGCAATCTGGTTGATCAGATCCGGGTTCCGCACAGCTGACGAGTTGATGGAAACCTTGTCTGCACCCGCATTCAGCAAGATATTTGCATCCTCCAGCCTGTCGATCCCCCCTCCCACCGTAAATGGAATGTTCAGGTGCTCGGCAATGCGCTGCACCAGGTCCGCAAAAAGCTTCCTCCCTTCGTGTGTGGCCGTGATATCGAGGTAGACCAGTTCATCGGCCCCTTCGCGTGCGTACCTGGCCCCCAGCTCCACCGGGTCTCCCACATCAATGACATTCTCGAAATTGATCCCCTTGACTGTTTTTCCGTCCCTGATATCGAGACACGGTATGATCCTTTTAGCAAGCATCTTTCACGAACCCTGTGATATAAAAGATTTCAACTCATCCAGACCAATGCGCTTTTCATAGATCGCTTTTCCCACAATCACCCCGTCGATCCCCCACCGGTCCAGTTCTTCCACATCCCGAAGGGAACGGATGCCGCCGCTGGCGATCAATGTCAGCTCCCCCTGCTCCTCCCTTATCGTTCGGTAGGTCTCCATGGACGGGCCCTGAAGCATTCCGTCCCTTTCAATATCCGTGCAGATGACCTTCTTCACTCCCATTTCCATGTAGCCGGAGATAAATGTCATCAGTTCCAGCGCAGTCTCTTCATGCCACCCTGCAATGGCGATCTTTCCCTCCCTGAAATCAGCCCCCAGGATGATCCGTTCGGACCCGTAAGCGGATAACCAGTTCAGGAACAGGGACCTTTCCCTTACTGCAATGCTTCCTGCAGTCACCATGGCCACTCCGGATTCGAACAGGATGCGCACATCATCATCTGTCCGGATTCCCCCTCCCGCATCGATCTCCAGTGCCGTTCTGGCAGCAATCTTTTCCACCACACGGTAATTGACCACCCGCTGTTCCCTCGCCCCGTCCAGGTCCACCAGGTGCAATCTTTTCATCCCATGATCCTCGAACATCAGAGCCATTTCAAGGGGATCACCATACTTTTTCATCCGGCTGTAATCACCCTTGGTGAGACGGACACACTTCCCATCTATGATATCTATGGCGGGTATGATCTCAATCATAATTTCAGAAATTTCGAAAGAATCCGTTCCCCCGGATCCCCGCTCTTCTCAGGGTGAAACTGGGTCGCAAAGAAATTATCTCTTTCAAGGGCTGCACTGAAGGGTACCATGTAGGTGGATTCGGCAGCTGTATCATCACACCGGGGAACATAATATGAGTGTACAAAATATACGAAGGAACCAACGTGCCGCTGGTCAAAAAGCGTCCCGGAGGCCCGGTCCAGGCTGTTCCAGCCCATATGGGGCACTTTCAATCCCTCCGGAAACCGGAGCACCGGCTGGTCAAAGATCCCAATGCAGGGTGTATCCCCCTCCTCCGACCACTTGCACATGAGTTGCTGCCCCAGGCAGATCCCCAGTACCGGCATGGTCAGGCCTGCAATCAGCTGATCCAGATCCCGCTCCTTCAGATAGGACATGGTGGTGCCCGCTTCACCCACCCCGGGAAATATCACCCTGTCGGCGCTCCGGATGGTACCGGGATCGTCAGTGATCACTGCAGTGACACCAAGCCGCTTCAGGGCGTGGTCCACCGACCTGATATTTCCTGCATTGTATTTGATAATCACTACGTTCATCGCTGCACAAGCTATAGTTTCCCCTTGGTGGTGGGGAGCCGGTCACTATCAGGATCGAGCCTGACCGCCTGCCGGACGGCCCGGGCAAAACCTTTGAATACAGCCTCGATCTTGTGGTGATCGTTCTCTCCATCCGCTTCAATGGAAAGATTGCACCTGGCTTCATCCGTGAAGCTTTTAAAAAAGTGGAAGAACATTTCAGTGGGGACATCCCCGACCCGGTCCCTGGCAAACTCCACCTCCCAGCGGATCCACGGCCTCCCTCCGAAATCGATGGCGACTCGCGCAAGTGATTCATCCATGGGAAGCATGAATCCATACCTTTCCATTCCCCTTTTATCCCCTATGGCTCCGTTAAATGCTTCACCCAGAGCCAGGGCGGTATCCTCCATGGTATGATGTTCATCTACATGCAGGTCTCCCTTCGCCTCTACCTTCAGGTCGAGACCTCCGTGTCGTCCGAGTTGTTCCAGCATGTGATCGAAAAATCCCAGCCCGGTGGATATCTCGCAATTCCCTTCTCCGTCCAGCGACAATTCCACACGGATATCCGTTTCACCTGTAATCCGGTGGACCTTGCTTTTCCTCAGTTCTGAACGGAGAAAGCTGTAGATCCGGTCCCAGTCATTGCAGATCAGGCAACAGTGATCCCCCAGACCCTCGGATGCAATGGTTTCCCACATCTCCTCGGCGCCAAACATGATCCCCTTTGCGCCCAGGTTCCTGGCCAGTTCCATATCAGTGATCCTGTCGCCTATGACGAAGGAGTGATTCAGGTCATACCCTCCTTCCATGTAGCTGGAAAGCATCCCCGTTCCGGGTTTCCTGTTGGGTGAATGATCTTCGGGAAGCGACGGATCGATGTGAATGTCGTCAAAGACCACCCCCTCATTCCGGAATGCGGTGATCATTTTCTCATGCGGAATACGGAAATCCTCTTCCGGGTAGGATGTGGTCCCCATCCCGTCCTGGTTGCTCACCATGACCAGTTCATAGGGGGTGAGCTGCCTGATCTTGTAAAGGTTTCGGAATACTCCCGGCAGGAACTCCAGCTTATCCAGGGTGTCTACCTGCATATCGCCTTCAGGTTCCACGATCAGGGTTCCGTCCCGGTCCAGAAATATGACTCTTTTTTTCATGGTTGATGCTGTTCATTCGATCGGTTAATGTCTGAGAGGGCCTCCAGCAGTATCCCGTTCTCCTCGGGGGTTCCGACAGTGATGCGCAGACAACCCTCACACAGGGGAGCAGACGAACGATCCCTGACTACAATGCCCCGTTCCATCAGGGTCTTGTAGATCCGCTGCGGATCATCCACCTGTACAAGCAGGAAGTTGGCGTCCGATGGATATACCTTCCTGATCAGGGAGAGGGAGGCGAATTCCCCGGAGAGGCGATCCCGCTCCTCCACGATCTGCTGGACCCATTGGCTGTATTGTCGGCTGTCCCGAATGCTTTCAAGTGCGGTGGAGATGGTCAGTGAGTTGATGTTGTAGGGATATTTTACATGGGAAAGTACCCGGATCAGTTCGGGATCACCGAATACCATTCCCAGGCGAATACCCGCAAGACCCCATGCCTTGGACAGGGTCTGAAGAACCACCAGGTTTCGCTTTTCCGGAACCAGGGAAAGCATTCCCTCGTCCCGGCTGAAATCGATGTATGCCTCGTCGACCACCACCATGCATCGGGCATGATCGATGATCTGTTCCATGGCATTCCGGTTGAATGTATTGGACGTCGGATTGTTGGGGGAACAGAGAAAGATCACTTTGGTGTTCAGGTCCACTGCATCCAGTACCGCTTCGGGATCGAGACTGAAATCGGGTCGCAGCAACACCTGTTTCCGTTCCACATTGTGAATGCGGGCCGAAACCCCGTACATTCCATAGGTGGGGTCCACCGTCAACACGTTATCCTCACCGGGATTGCACAGCACCCTGATCAGAAGATCTATTCCCTCATCACTTCCATTACCCAGAAACAGGTTCTCCACCTGCTGATGCTTCATTCCGGCCAGCGCCTTCTTCAGATCGCGCTGACCCGGGTCCGGATAGCGGTTGTAAGGCTGGTTGAACGGATTCTCATTGGCATCCAGAAACACATGTGCCGATCCGCTGTATTCATCCCTGGCCGAGGAATAGGGCACCAGGCCGGGGATGTGATCCCGGAACAATGACCTTATATCCAATGGTTTACTCATCCCCGGGAGGTTTTAACCTGATGGCTACTGCATTGCTGTGTGCTATCAACTCCTCTGCCTCAGCCATGGACATGATCGTTTTCCCAAGACCTGCAAGCCCTTCCCTGCTGATCTCCTGGAATGTGATTTTCTTGTAGAAACTGTCCATATTCACACCACTGTAAACACGTGCCCATCCGTTGGTAGGCAGGGTGTGGTTTGTTCCGGAGGCATAATCACCGGCACTTTCCGGAGTATAGGGTCCCAGAAACACAGAACCCGCATGGAGGATCTGTTCGCTTAACCGATGGTAATTACGGGTAACAATGCTCAGGTGCTCAGGTGCATAGAGATTGATAAAGTCAACCATCTCCCTTTCATCCTTCAACAGGATCGCCCTGCTTTGTTTGAGGGCACGCGTGGCCACATCCTTTCTGGGCAATCCGGCCAGCTGGATATCCAGCTGCGCCTCGACCTGATGGATCAGCTCTTCCGCTCCCGTCACCAGGATGACCTGACTATCCGGTCCGTGCTCAGCCTGGGAAAGCAGGTCCGATGCCACATAAGCGGGATCCGATCCCTCATCCGCCAACACGGCCAACTCCGAAGGACCTGCGGGCATATCAATGGCCACCCTGTCCCTGCTGACCACCTGCTTGGCCATGGTCACATACTGGTTTCCGGGGCCGAAGATCTTATCCACCCTGGGTATGGTTTCTGTTCCGCAGGCAAGCGCTGCAATGGCCTGGGCTCCCCCCACCCTGAAGACCCTGTCCAGTCCCAGTAACCGGGCCACATACAGGATCGACGGGGGTATGTTCCCTTCACTGTCCGGGGGGGTACAGAGTACCACGCTGGGACATCCGGCCAGCTTGGCCGGGACACCCAGCATCAGAACCGTGGAGAAAAGCGGTGCCGAACCCCCGGGGATATAAAGACCCACCCCCTGAACGGGCACCAGCTTCTGCCAGCAGGTGATCCCCTTCCCGGTTTCGACGGGTTTGGAAGATTGAATCTGGCTGCTGTGAAAGGCACGTATGTTCCCGTGGGCTTCATCGATGGCATCTTTGAGGGAGCGGTCCACCCGTGAGGAGGACGCACGGATCTCTTCTTTGCTGACTTCCAGGGAATTCAGCTCCACTCCATCAAAACGCCTGGTGTATTCCAGCACCGCCTGGTCGCCCTCCCTGGATACCCTTTCAATGATCTCTTCCACCTGGGTTTCGAGATCGGAAAGTTCCAGTTCAGGCCGTTGAATCAATTCCTGCCAGGAGTTGCGTTCGGGATACCGGATCACCTTCATAGCTAACCTCTTTATTCAGACAATCATTTTTTCAATAGGGATCACCAGGATTCCCTGGGCACCCAGGTCACGAAGCTGGTCGATGACCGCCCAGAACTCCTTTTCGCTCAATACCGAATGGACCGAACTCCACCCCTCTTCCGCCAGCGGCATCACGGTGGGGCTTTTCATCCCCGGGATGATATCTATGATCTCCTTCAGTTTGTCATTGGGTGCATTCAGCAGGATATACCGGTTGGTGGATGCCGCCAGCACACTTCTGATCCTGAAGAGTAAATCTGCCTGCATCTCCTGCAGGGAGGGTTCCAGTTTCCGGTTGGCGATGACCACGGCTTCCGAACGCATGACGGTCTCAATTTCTTTCAGACCGTTGCTGATCAGGGTGCTGCCCGAGCTAACAATATCAAATATGGCATCAGCGATCCCGATGGAGGGTGCAATCTCCACCGATCCGCTCAACACATGTACCTCGGCGCGGATCCCATGTTCATCCAGATACTTCTGAAGAATCACCGGGTAGGAAGTGGCAATTCTTTTCCCGTCCAGGTCCTGAATATCATTGTAGGGCTCAGATTTGGGAATGGCCAGTGAGAGCCTGCATCTGGAAAATCCAAGTCTTTCAACAAGATCCACATCGCAATCCTTTTCGGCAAACTCATTCTCGCCCACAATGCCCAGATGGGCCACTCCATCCTCCACATATTGCGGAATATCATCGTCCCGCAGGTAGATCACCTCCAGGGGAAATACCTGAGCGAGCGATTTCAGTTTCCTGGATCCGTTGTTCAGTGATATCCCTGCCTCTTTGAGCAACTCAAGTGATTTTTCACTCAGTCGCCCCGATTTCTGTATGGCTATTCTTAGTTTTTCCATAGGCCCTTAAACAAAAAAGGTCTGCAGTATCTGCAAACCTATCGACATCAAATCCGGATTACAAGAAACTGCACAGCTTGGTCACCCAACCCCGTGGTGGTGATGATGTTCGCTATGCAACTTTTGAAACCCCATGTTTCTCAATTGTTCTGCAATATTAATAATAATTTGGAATTTCCAAGCCATGATCAGGAATAATTTATCAAAGAGATCCATTGCCTCCTTTCAAATCGTTAGACCGTATCAGATATCCTTGACCAGGATGTTGGAAGGTGATTCCTGCATGGAGTGGAGCAGGTGTTCATGGATCTTCATGATCCTGCCAAGCTCCTCCGATTCATTGACGATCATGTGATCCCCTCCCACCAGCTCCAGCTGCTGGTAGATATAATCCACCGTGATCTTATTGATATCCACAGCAGGCTGGTAGGTACGCTCCTTCGGATTGTCGGCGGCCAGCTCGGCCAGGATCCCGCCATCCTCCAGTTCATCCACCAGCTGGTTGACCAGCCGGATGGGGATCCCCAGTTCGTGGCTGAGCCTGTCGGTAGTCCGTGGTTGCCCGCCCTCCTCAAAGTTCCTGATGATGTGGTAGGAGATCAGCAGGGTGAGGATCCGCTTGTTGTTGTGACTCAGTTTGAGCGCATCCTCCTCGAATTCATAATTTTCAATGTTCTGGTAGGCAAAAGACAACTCGGCCCCCATCAGGACGATGAGCCAGGTGATCTGCATCCAGAGGAGAAACAACGGGATGGCTGCAATGCTGCCATAGAGGGTATTGAACCTGAAAGCCCCGATCTGCAGTTCTTTGTAGAGGATCTGAAAGATCATGGCAACGGTTCCCGAGATGATCCCCGCCACCAATGCATATTTGAACTTCACCTTGGTATTGGGCATCACAATAAAAAGAAGGGTAAAGAAAAGCCAGATGGAGAGATAGGGGACGGCCCTGATCAGGAATACGGCCAGCGGACGAATGACCTGGTAATCGGTGGCGGCCGATTCGATGGTGACGATAAAGCTCCCGGAAAGCCCAATGGCAAATGGGCTCAGGATCAGGATCGCCAGGTAATCGGAGAACTTCCTCATGGGGCTCCTCGCTTTCCGGATCTGCCAGATGTCATTGAAAGAGGCCTCCACATTGTTGAGCACCTGGATGACCGACCAGAAAAGGATCACTCCTCCCACTCCCAGCATGATCCCCCCTTTGGTCTGCTGCAGCAGGCTGTCTACCATATTAACCAGCCAGTTCATGACCGCTTCCTGTCCCTGCATGTTGTTTTGGATCAGTTCATTAAGCCGATCCTCGAAACCAAAATTGCGGGCGATGAAAAGGACGATGGCGAAGACCGGGACGATGGATAGCATGGTAAAATAGGTGAGTGCCCCTGCCCTGACTGCGGCACGGTCCTCAAAAAAACCTTTGAAAGCAAGGATATAGATCCTGACCTGCCTGATCAGGAAAGTTCTTCGTCGGGATTTGGAGGTGAGGTCGTGGGACCACACTTCCTCCTTGAAAAAGGTCCTCAGCTTGTTAAGCATAGCCTGGTAATCGCCAAACAAAGATAGTAAACTTGCGCAAAGGTAATTGGAAAAACTATCTTTGCATGAAAATTGGGGAAACATGGCTACATTGAAAGAGAAGTTCGCCAACTGGAAAGAGAAACGCTCCCTCTGGCAGAAAATAGTGGATGTGCTCTTCTGGCTCCTGCTGGTGCTGCTGATCGTCCCGGGTCCGCGCAAGGTGATTGCCACCGGAGTGAACAAGGTATTTCTGCACCTGAAAGGACCCGGTGTGCTGAGTGAAGAGGAGCAGGTAGAAGTGAGCGACCTGGATTTCCACTGGGTACTCGGAACCGCTGAAAGTGAACCCTATTTTCTGAGCGATCTTCGCGGCCAGGTCATATTCCTGAATTTCTGGGCCACCTGGTGCCCGCCCTGTGTGGCTGAGCTGCCCGAGATTGAAAGGGCATTCAGGAAACACAAAAACCAGGTAGCCTTCCTGCTGGTGACCAACGAAACACCCGAGGTGGTCGAGGCCTTTATGGAGAAGCACGGATACGATCTTCCCGTGTTTTATCCGGGGACACCCGTGCCCGAGGTATTTAATGTAAGATCCTTCCCTACCACCTTCATTGTGTCCAGGGAAGGAAAGATCGTGGCCCGAAAGACAGGGGCGGCCAACTGGGATTCCCGGGCTACGGACAGGCTTTTCGAAGAGTTGATCAGGTAGTCTTCCTGTAATTGGTGATGGCCAGTGTCAGGATCAGCGTGGCATAGATCGCCATGCTCAGGAATTCCCTGCCGATGTCCCTGAATCCCGATCCTTTAAGCAGGACCATGCGGATCACCTTCATGAAATAAGCCACCGGGTTGATCAGGTTGATCTTCTGGGCCCACTCCGGCATGCTCTCCGCAGGTGTAAATACCCCGCTCATCAGGATAAAGGTGATCATGAAGAAGAAGGCTACGAACATCAGCTGCTGTTGCGTATTTGAGATGGTGGAAAGGAACAAACCGATTCCGAGTACCACCATGAGGTAAACCGAAGCCACCAGGAAGAGCAGTCCCAGGCTTCCCCGGATCGGCAGGTCATACAATACCCTCCCCAGTACAAGGCCAAATGCCAGCTCAAACAGGGCGATCAGCCAGAATGGCAGCAGTTTGGCGGTAATGAACTGGTATTTCCTGATCGGGGTCACATTGATCTGTTCGGTGGTACCCATCTCCTTTTCCCTCACCAGGTTGAGTGCGGTCAGCAACATCCCGATCAAGGTCACGATGATCACCAGTATTCCAGAGAACATATAGATTTTATAATCCAGGAGCGGATTGTACCAGAGCTTGGGGATCATCTCCAGCCGGCTCAATCTCCCATCCATCCCCATTCCTAAAAGTTCGGCCCGGATCTCATTGTTGTAATCCAAGATGATCTGACTGCAATAGGCATTCACCAGTCCGGCCTCGGTCGCGTTGATGGCATTCACTACCAGCCGGATATCGGTGTGCCTCTCGCGGTAAAGCCGCTCCTCGAATTCCTGATTGAACTGAAGGATCACATCAATTTCATCGTGGTCCAACAGTCTCCTGGCCTCTTCGAAATGGGAGGTGTGCTGAACCGATTCGAAAAACGGGGATCCTGAAAACTTGGAGACCAGCAGCCGGCTGAGATGGGAACGTTCCCCATCAATCACAGCCATCCTGATCCCTTTCATCTCCAGGCTGGCTGCATAGGTGAGCAGGATCATCTGAACCAGTGGGACCACAATGATGATCGGCAGAATGAACCGGTTCCTGACGATCTGTTTGAATTCCTTGATTAAGAGGGTACGTATGATTCTCATATTCAAACGTTTTTATTCCAGCCTGATGTTGAACCTGCGAACGGCCGCGATAATGAAAATGAGGGTCATCCCCAGGAGAATCAGTGTCTCTTTCCAGATAAAGGCAAACCCGGTCCCTTTCAGCATCACATTCTTGATAATCACGATAAACCAGCGGGCAGGCATGATGGAGGAAAACCATTGAAGGATCTTCGGCATGTTGTCGATCGGAAAGATGAATCCCGACAGGATGATGGTGGGGAGCATCAGTGCCAGCATGCTGAAGACCATGGCCATCTGCTGGGTCCTGGCCGCAGTGGAGATGAGTACACCCAGCGAAAGAGCCAGGGTGATGTAGAGCATGCACTCCAGCAAGAGGATCCAGAGGCTTCCCACAACCGGCACATCGAACACAAGGAATCCCAGGAGAATGATGGTCATGGCATTGACCAGGGAAAGAAAGACATAAGGGGTTACTTTCCCGAGTATGATCTCCCTCGGTTTAAGCGGAGAGGCCAGCAGCAGTTCCATGGTTCCCAGTTCCTTTTCCCTGGTGATCGTCACCGATGTCATCAGTGCGGATATGAGCATCAGGATCAGTGCCATCAGGCCCGGAACGAACATATAGACCCCTTTCATCTCTTCGTTGTAGAACATCCTCGGTTTGATCTCCACGCTCCAGGGCACCATTACATCACTGTTCATCTGACGGAAATAGGTCATCAGCACCCCCTGCAGGTAGTTTTGTGCCAGCTGCGCCGAGTTGGCGTCCGATGCATCGGTAATCAGGTTGATGGCAGCTCTTTTTTCCCGTTTCAGTCGCTGTTCGAACTGTTCCTCGAAGACCACCACTATTTTTACCCGGCCACTTCTGAAAAGGGATTCAATCTGTTCTTCATGGTCGATATACGCTGTAAGCTTAAAATAGCCCGAGGAGGCAATTTTATCCACGGCTTCCCGGGTGTAGCGATCGCCTGACCGGTCCCACACCCCGACGGAAACATCCCTGATCTCATTGGAAACCACATAGCCGAACAGGATGATCATCACCATGGGCAGGCCGAAAAGGATCACCATGGTCCGGGTATCACGGACAATGTGCTGAAATTCCTTTCTTACAAATCCGAAAAACCGTCTCATGATTTCCTGGCCAGTTTGACAAAAACTTCGTTCATGTTCCTCGATTGATAGGTGGCTTTCAGAACGGCAGGCCGGTCAAGGGCCTCTATTTTTCCGTCAACCATGATACAAACCCGGTCGCAGTACTCCGCTTCGTCCATATAATGCGTGGTTACAAAAACGGTGATGCCTTCCCGTGTGGCTCCGTGAATCATCTCCCAGAACTGCCTCCTGGTGATGGGATCCACACCCCCGGTGGGCTCATCCAGGAAAACGATGGCAGGTTTATGAAAGATGGCTACCGAGAATGCCAGCTTCTGTTTCCATCCCAGGGGAATCTCCCTGATCAGTCTGTTACCGATCTCTTCCAACTGCAAACGCTTCAGCAACTGTGATTCCCTGCTCCGGATATACTTTCTTCCCAGCCCGTAAATGCCGGCATAGAGCCTGATGTTCTCCACCACGGTCAGGTCTTCGTAAAGGGAGAATTTCTGGGACATGTACCCGATCTTGCGTTTGATCTTTTCCCGTTCCCGGTATACATCGTGCCCGGCTACACTGATGAAGCCCGAAGTGGGATAGGAGAGACCGCAAAGGATCCTGATGGCCGTTGTTTTTCCCGCGCCATTGGCTCCCAGGAATCCAAAGATCTCCCCTTTCTTCACATGGAACGTCAGGTGATCATTGGCCACGAAATCTCCGAACTTCTTGACCAGACCGCGAACTTCAATGATATGATCGTTGCTTTCAATCATTACCGCTCATTCACCTCAAATAGGTTTTTACTGCTATCAGCCTCCTGAAGCAGCTCCATGAACCGGTCTTCGATGGAGCGTTCTATCCGGTTCCACTCCATGGATTCATCCTTCAATTTGCGGAGTCCGGCTTCCACGTCCGAAACATCTGTTTCTCGCTGAAGTGTTACATGAAGTTCGTCTCCGAAAAGCCAGGCGCTGCGGCAGCTTTCGAGTGACCTGAAGTGCTCCAGGTAGTTGTAGGGCCTGCGCCCGCTGCGCAGGGAGAAGAGCGGGAATTCCCCCGCAGGTACAACGGATGGATCCATGATCTCGAGTACCTCCCCTTTCTGGAGAAGGGCAATCCTGTCGCAGCGTGCGGCCTCATCCATGTATGGTGTGGATACCAGGATGGTGATCCCCTCTCTCCTGATTTTTTCCAGCATCTCCCAGAACTCCAGTCTACTGACCGCATCCACTCCGGTGGTAGGTTCATCCAGCACCAGCACACTGGGACGATGGATCAGCGCACAGGAGAGGGCCAGCTTCTGTTTCATTCCGCCGGAGAGTTTTCCGGCCAGCCGCTTGCGGAATGGCTCGATCTGTATGTAAATATCCCTGATCAGGTCATAATTGGCATCGACGGTGGTCCCGAACACTCCTGCATAAAAGTTCAGGTTCTCTTCCACGGAAAGATCCATGTAGAGAGAGAACCTTCCCGGCATGTATCCGATGATCTTCCGGATTTCCCTGTAATCCTTCTTCACATCAAATCCGTTCACCATGCAACTGCCGGAATCGGGAACAAGCAGGGAGACCATGATCCGGAAAAGGGTCGATTTTCCGGCGCCGTCGGGCCCGATCAGGCCGAAAAGCTCTCCGTCGCAGACGGAAAAGTCCACCTGGTTCAATGCCCGGATCTCTCCAAAACGCTTCTCTATCTGATTAAATTCAACCGACATCCATTTCAATTGTTTTGAAACAGCACCTCTCCAGGCATACCGATCTTCAGGGCACCATCGTTGGGCACCCCGATTTTCACAGCATATACAAGGCTGATCCTTTCCTCCCGGGTTTGAATGACTTTGGGTGTAAACTCTGCCTCGGACGATATCCAGGTCACTTTGCCCGATGCACTTTCCAGCCCGCCCGGAGCATCATACCGGACGGTGACCTCCCCTCCAATTTGAATCCCGGAAAGCTGATCACCACTTACATAGACCCTCAGCATCAGCTCATCGAGGTTCGCCAGTTTATAGAGTGACTGCCCCGGTGCTGTGATTTCACCGGCTTGCCTGTATTTGCTGAGCATGGTACCCTGGACAGGATTCCTGACCAGGCATTTGCCAAGCTGATCCTCCACCTGCTGGATCTGTACATCCAGGGAGGTCATTTCGGTTTCGACGGAGGATTTCTGTGATTCCGTGGCGGCCATCTGTGCCTCCAGCAGCGCCACCTGTCCGGCGATATCATCCCGTTGTTTGGAAGTGGCTGCTCCGCGTTCAAACAGGTTTTCGATCCGCCGTCTTTCCCTTTCAAGGTTATCCAGCTGCACCCGCTGTGCTTCCAGCTGGGCGTCCAGTGTGCGGATCCTGGCACGAATGGAAGTCAGCCCCGTTTGCAGCTGTTTTTTCTTCAGGTAGAGCTGGGTTGAATCGATGATGGCCACCACCTGGCCACGGTTGAGTTTCTCGCCTTCCAGGGGGTCAAAACGAATGATTTTTCCCTGTATCTCCGAAGAGATCAGGATTTCTACAGCCTCAAAGTTGCCGTAAGCATCTGCCCGCTCTCCCTCGGACTGACATGCCAGGAGGAAGATCAGCAGCAATGGTTTCCATGTTGTTTTTGTTTTCATACTTCTGTGATTAGAGTGTTCCCTGAATGGTATAATAATTGGCTATGGCCTGCAGCAACTGAATCTGATGGGTTTCCACACTGATGCGGGCCAGGTTCTCCTTGCTCAGTTCCGTCACATATTCGGTGGCGGTGATGGTACCGTTATCCAGCTTGGCAGCAGCGCTTCTCGATATCTCCTGCTGCAGTACAAGCACCTCCTTTTCATAGGCGATCGATTGCCGGAACTGGTTCATTCTGGCCCGCTCCTGTATCTCCAGCGATTCCAGCTCCCTGGTAAATGTATCCTGCCGGGTTCGCAACATTTTCTGCTGATTATCGATCACCTGCTTTTCTCTGGTACTGCTGTTCCAATCCCAGATATTCCACCGGAGTCCTGCACCCACCATATAGTAAAAATCCCACTCCCCGCTGAGCATATTGTATCCCGGTTTACCGTACCCTGTCTGCCCGAACGCATAGAGGACCGGCATCCGTTTCTTGCCGATCAGCTCTTTGCTGGCTTCCATGGAAGCGTCCTGCAGCTCGAACAACCGGTATTCCGGTCGCGCTCCCTCTGTTTCCAGGAGCCCGTCGAAATGGGGTTTCTGCAGTACGGTTTCGTCGGTGATCCCTCCACCACAAAGCAGTTCAAGTACCCCGATGAAAGATGTTCTGCGCGAATCTATTTCAAATAATAATTGCTTGATCCTTAGTATTTCCACATCAATCACCTTGATCTCCTCTGCGAGTAACGTACCCTCTTCCAGAGCCACCTGCATCAGATCACGTCGCTGGTAGAGGTTCTGCAGGTGAACCTCCAGGTTAAGGTGCTGCTCCTGCAGTATCAGGATCGAAAAATAGTACTGGTTCACCTTTGATTTCAGTGCATAGAGGTCCACCTCAACCTGCTGAAGGGCTGCTGCAGTGGCGGCCTGTTCATAGGCTTTTTTCTGCCTGGTAATCCCACCGTCATAGATGGTCTGTGTCAGATCGAGGTTCAACCCGTACTGGTCTTTGGGTACTTCCGGAAACGCCACCGGTATCTCGGGATTGGCCAGGGCAATGGTGACCACATCGCTCTGGTAACTCAGTTTCCCGTTGAAGTCCAGCGAGGGAAGCCAGCTGGAACCGGCAAGCTCTGTTTTTAACTCCCCGGATTGTATGATCACTTCCCTGTCCCTGACCCTTGGGGCATTCCCCACTGCCCTGAGGTGACACTCGGCAAGGGTGAGGCTGTCCTGGGCGGAGATCGCCCCAGCCAGGGGGAGGCAAAACAGAAAGATTGCAATCTTCATCATTGGTCTATTTTTTCATGATCTGCTGAAACATTCCGGGCAGGAGTTCCCTCCGCTCTTTCATCGCTTCAATGTAGGCTTCGCTGTCGCCCTGGTAGAGGATTTCGGTGACCACCGGTCTGGCCGCAAATGGAAAGATGCATAGGCTCAACAGGTTGAGGATGGTCTGCCTGGGATCGCCCGAAGATGCAGCATCCGGTATGCCTGCCTCTCTCATTTTTTTGACTGCAAGTGAAGGATCGATCCCCATACCCCTGATTACCTGAGGCATGCGGTCCGGGTTGGATGAAAGTTCCTGAAGTACGAAAATGGGGATCTGGGGGTTATCCAGCATCACATCGATGATGGTTTGGATCAGCTGAGGGACATATTCCTCAAACGACATGTCAGATTGCAACATCCCGGCAAGCTTGGGTACAAACCGCGACATGGCCCTTCTGAAGACTGCCTCAAAGAGCATGTCTTTGCTTCTGAAATAGTAGTTCAGCAGGGTGCGGTTGATCCCTGCATCATCCGCAATATCCTGCATGGATGTGCCCGCCTTGCCCTTCATGTAAAACAGTTTTTCTGCGGATGCAACTATCTTTTGTTCAGTCTCGGAGCTGAGTACCATACTTTGACCATTTAGTTACACAAATATGTTTAACCATTTTGTTAAACAAGTATGTAAAAATAAATTTTTGGTGAATACAAGTCAACTATTTTCATAGAAAATTAATAATTGTATCTTTCGAAGCTTCTGTCCGGAGCTTCAGGAAGGATCCGGAAAAATATCGTAATAATTTGATTTACAAGAATATATTTAATATGAGACTAGCCTGGTTACTGTTGATATTATCTGTTGTTGTTTCATGCAAGCCGCGATTTGAAAAGGAAATTACCCCTGAAGAAATAGAGGACCACATCGCATTTATGGCTTCCGAGGAGCTAAAGGGCCGTTATCCGGGTACACCGGAAGATCTTCTGTTGCGCGACTACCTCACCGGGGAATTGAAGAACACAGGACTGTTGCTATACCAAAAAGATGGGGTGCAACCTTTTGAAATTGTGACAGATGTGGAAGCCGGACCGTCGAACCGGGTAGTTTTCAGCGGTACGGAACTTTTAATGGATACCGAATTCCGTCCGCTGGCATTCAGTGCCTCCGGATCTGCTAATGCAGAGGTGGTATTCGCCGGATACGGATTTCAAATCACCAGGGAGGATTTGCAGTGGGATGATTATGACGGTGTGAACGTCGAGGATAAATGGGTGATGCTGCTGCGGGGCGTTCCCGTCGAACAGAATCCCGATTCCCCTTATGTAAATTACAGCGAGGACCGAGGAAAGGCCTTGATCGCCGCCGACATGGGTGCCATCGGGGTAATGCTGGTTTCCGGATCCTCCTTTGACTCTGAGGACAGGTTGGAGGAGCTTCAGGGAAAGCAGCACCCGCTGTCCATCCCGGTGATTCAACTCACACGGGAAGCAGCTGACAGGTTCCTCTCAGATGCCGGAACTGCCTCCATCTCTGAACTGGAAACAGCTATTGCCGATACACTGTCCCCCCAATCACTGGCAACCGGTAAGGAAATCCAGATAACGGTGGACCTGCAGCCCAAACAGGTGGAATCATTCAATGTCATTGCCACTCTGAAGGGATCAAATCCGTCGCTGAGGGAGGAGTATGTGATCCTTGGAGCACATCACGACCACCTGGGAATGGGCGGGCCCGGATCATCATCCCGGCAGCCGGATACCGTGGCGGTACACTATGGTGCTGACGACAACGCCTCGGGAGTGGCCGGTGTGCTGGAAGTGGCCGAACGTCTGGTTGCTGATTCACCGCAGCGCAGTGTGTTGTTCGCCACCTTTGGAGCAGAGGAAATGGGCCTGGTGGGATCCAAGTATTTTGCAGAAAATCCGCCTGTGGATCTGTCCACCGTTCAGGCCATGATCAACCTGGACATGGTAGGCAGGCTGAACGATCAGAGACAGCTGCAGATCGGAGGGGTGGGAACCTCCCCGGGTTTTACCATGCTGCTCGATTCCGTCAACCGGAAGTACAACTTCAACCTGAAATATTCCAATGAAGGGTACGGACCTTCCGATCACGCCGCCTTCTATGCCAATGATATTCCGGTGCTGTTTATTTCCACTGGCGGACACTCCGATTACCATACCCCGACAGATAACCTGGAGAACATCAACCTGGAGGGCGCTCAGGAGATCATGCAGTTTGTGGCGGATGTCGCCGTGGCCCTGGCCAACGAGAAAGAGCGGATCGCATTCACGGAAGCGGGCCCCAAAGTGCAGGGCTCATCGAGGGGGAGAAGAGGCGGGATTACCCTCGGGCTGATGCCCGATGTGACCTATGACGGAAACCAGGGGATGCCGGTCATGTTTGTGACCGAAGGAAAACCGGCCGCCGTGGGCGGGATCCAGAAAGGAGATGTCATCGTGGCCATCGAGGGAAAAAGCGTGGGCAACGTGTATGATTACATGAGCCGCCTGGATCAATTGAAAGAGGGCATGTCCATCATTGTCACTGTTGAGAGGGACGGGGATCCCCTGGATCTGGTTATCAGACTTTAACATTACAGATGAATTATAAAAGAACCGATCAATGAAAAAGAAAGCAATATTCTGGATTGTGGCTGTGGTGATATCACTGGCGGCGATGGTGTACCAGCGAATGACCGGTCCCACCTATCCGAAAAAATATGCCGTAACCTACCAGAACGAGGAATACAGCTTCAGTCTTCCGCGATCCAACAATGGCAGGCCGGGCGATTACCCGGTGAAGATTGAACTGCCTGAACCCATTTCAGGCAAAGTGGTCTGGCGGCTCTTCCCCACCGAGAATCCATGGGATACGCTGGTGATGGAGAGGCAGGAAGGTCTTCTGACGGCAAGTCTCCCCCATCAGCCTCCGGCCGGAAAAATTGAATACCACCTGGAATTGATGGCCGGTGGAAAACCGATCGATTTGAGCGAGGAAAAGAATGTAATCATCCGGTTTCGAGGTGATGTACCGGCATGGGCACTCATACCGCATGTACTGATGATGGTGCTGACAGTGATCTGGTCCATGGCCACCATCCTTTTTGCCCTTGCCAATATGCCGGCCTATAAGCGGACCATGGGGATCACCATTATCTTTCTGCTGGTGGGTGGATTTATCCTTGGTCCCATTGTTCAGAAATATTCATTCGGACAGTTCTGGACAGGGTGGCCGCTGGGAGAGGATCTGACAGATAACAAGGTGCTGGCCGCCCTGATCGCTTTCGCCATCGCCTGGTTCCTGAGAAATAAATCTTACAGCAGGTGGCTTGCAGTGGGTGCGGCCCTGGTGATGCTTGCAGTATATCTGATCCCTCACAGCATGAATGGATCTGAGCTCGACCCTGAGACCGGTGAGGTGGTCACGGGATCCCTCGTGGCCCTGGTTGGCAGCCGTCTCAGCAAGAGATAACCCAACAATATATGCAGAAATACCAGTGTACAATCTGCGGGTATGTATACGATCCCGAAGAGGGTGATCCCGATGGCGGGATTGCCCCGGGTACCCCTTTTGAGGATGTTCCGGACCATTGGTTTTGCCCGGTATGCGGAGTGACAAAAAGTGAATTCGAACCGGTGGAATAGGGAGCTTCAGAGGGATCTATTCCTCCGCAGGCAGTTCTTCAAGCACCCTCAGCAGGAATACCCAGAATTTCTCAACTGTTTCGATGTTCAGGCGCTCTTCAGGCGTATGCGCCCCCCTGATGGTAGGTCCCACCGAGATCATATCGAGTTGGGGATATTTCTGAAGGAAAAGTCCGCACTCCAGTCCCGCATGAATGGCTTTGATTTCCGGCTGCCGGTTAAACAGGTCCCGGTACGCCGATTCGGCAATTTTCAGTAACTCTGAGGAGAGATCGGGCTTCCACCCGGGATAGCCGTCAGAATGTTTCACAGAGGCCCCGAGCAATTTAAATAGTGCACTCATGCGGTCCGCAATATCCTGCTTGGCCGATTCAACGCTGCTCCGCTGGCTGGTAACGATCTCCAGGACATCATCACTTAAGACCCTGATGGAAGCCAGGTTGGTTGAGGTTTCCACCAGATCCCGGATCTGCCTGCTCATGGCAATGACCCCGTGGGGACAGGCGTAAAGGGTCCGGAATAGTTTCTTCTGCTGTCTGCGGCTCATGACAAAGTCCGGTGATTCAACCGGTTCCAGGCTCATCCGGAAATCTGGTTCAACATCCTTCAATTCCTCCCTGAGGATTTGTACAAAAGATTCGAAATAGACTTTGATCAATTCCAGCGATTTTGCGGGCAGGGTGATGACAGCCTCCGCCTCCCTGGGAATGGCATTTCTCGCCTTTCCACCGGTGATACCGGCAAGTCCGATGCGAAACCGCTGATCGGCGTTCCAGAGAAACCGGTTCAGTATTTTAATGGCATTGCCGAATCCTTTGTGGATTTCATCGCCCGAATGCCCGCCCTGGAGTCCGTTGACCTTTACGCGTAATGCGGGCTTGTTCCGGTTCACCCTTTTCTTCTGGAATCTGAAATGGGCCACCGTGTCGATGCCGCCAGCACACCCTATAAAAATTTCCCCGTCATCCTCAGAATCCAGGTTGAGTAAAATGGAGCCGCTGATGAATCCCGGCTGTAAACCGAGCGCCCCGGTCATGCCACTCTCCTCATCCACCGTAAACAGGCATTCCAGGGGACCATGTGTGATTTTGTCCGACGCAAGAATGGCCATGCTGGCTGCAATTCCAATTCCATCGTCCGCGCCCAGGGTGGTTCCCCTGGCGTGCACCCATCCATCCGTGATGAATGCCCGTATGGGATCCCTGTCAAAATCGTGGCTCACCCCTGCCTGTGTTTCCCCCACCATGTCCACATGGGATTGCAGAACGGCCCCCTTCCTGTTTTCCATCCCGGGGGAAGCCTGTTTGGTGATCAGCAGGTTTCCTGCCTGATCCCTGCTGTGCTGTAAATGGTGATCTGCGGCGAACTGCTCAAGGTAAGTGATGATCTGCTCCTCTTTTTTTGAAACGCGCGGAATGGCCAGTATCTCATTAAAATATTTCCATATCTCAGCGGGCTGTAATTCTTCTAAATGCTGCATCAAAGGGTTGAATCGAATGGCTGTATGTTATGAAATATTTTTATCCCAAATGTGATCTGTAACAACTTTTGAGACTGAATATTATTCTACATTTGGCAAAGATAACAATTCCGAAGTCTGACCAATAAGTGTTTATGAACATGAATCAAAGAACCATCGTAGCCCTTCCCGGGGATGGCATCGGGAAGGTGGTACTGGAAGAAGCCATCAGGGTCCTGGAACAAGCCGGTTTTAAAGCCACTTATGTGGAAGGCGATATCGGGTGGGAATTCTGGAAGAAAGAGGGAAATCCGCTCCCCGAAAGGACCATCAAACTGCTGGAGAAGCATAAAATAGGGCTTTTCGGAGCCATCACCAGCAAACCAAAAGATGCCGCAGCGGCGGAGCTGGATCCCTCACTTGCCGGAAGCGGACTGGTCTATTCAAGTCCCATTGTAGGTCTGAGACAGCATTTCAACCTGGATGTCTGCACCCGGCCATGCCGCACCTACAAAGGCAATCCGTTGAATTTCATACGGAGGGGACCGGGCAACACCATAGAGGAACCGGAGATCGACGTGGTCATATTCAGGCAAAATACCGAGGGCTTATACGGCGGTGTCGAATGGAGCAATCCGCCCCGGCAGGTCTACGAAGCGTTGGCTTCGCACCCCAGGTTCAAAAGGAATTTCGGACACGTTCCCGTTGAAGAGCTTTCGGTCTCCACACGGATCTTTACCAGAAATGGAACAGGCAGGATCCTCAGGGCGGCATTTGACTATGCCAGAAAATTTGGTTACCGGAGTGTGACGGTTTGTGAAAAACCCAATGTGATCAGGGAGACCTCCGGAATGATGTATAAGATGGCTCAGGAAATTCAGCATGCCGAGTTCCCAGAGATAGAGCTGTGGAACACCAACATCGATGCCCAGATGATGTGGCTCACCAAGAATCCGGAAGATTACGGGGTGATCGTTGCCGGCAACATGTTCGGGGATATTGTTTCAGACGGTTTTGCAGGTCTGATCGGTGGCCTGGGATTTGCCTGCAGCGCCAACCTTGGAGAAGAGGTGTCGGTATTTGAACCCACCCACGGATCTGCTCCTAAATATGCGGACTACCCGGTGAGTATCGTGAATCCCATAGCCATGATCGAATCGGCCTGCCTGATGCTGGACCACCTGGGTGAAACAGATACCTCCGGCCGGATCCGGAACGCCATTGCCAGGGTGATCATGGAAGGCCAGGTTCGGACCTACGACATGCTGAAAATGCCCGGAAGGCCGGATGTAATTAAAAACGGAGCCGCATCCACCCGAGACATGGCCGATGCGATCATCCGGCAACTGTGAGTCAAATCAAATCCTTAACTGAACCTCCATGGAGAAAATAAACAAAGAAGTACTGGATCTGTGGCCCGAACTGGATTGGATAGATGATCCTGAATTGCGCTTCAAGACTGCAAAAGTTTGGGAACTGGCCCTGGAGAAAAGTGTGCTGACAGCCGGGGACCTGAAGCGGATCCCCTTTACCCTGCTGTGCGGTCCCGACCTGAAGGTCAGTTTCATGGATCACAAGCGGGCGGTGGTCCACATTGCCCGTGAAAGCGGTAATAAGATCAATCACTTCTTTGGGGAAGAGCTGCCTGTAAATATGGATATCCTCATGGCCGGTGCCATCCTTGCCGATGTGGGAAAACTGCTGGAATATGTGCTGGATGAGCAGGGTAATGCGATCCAGGGAAGCTATGGTAAATACCTGCGGCATCCGTTCTCGGGTGTCTCGCTGGCAGAAAGCTGCGGACTTCCTCCCGAGGTTTGCCATATCATTGCGGCCCATGCCGGCGAAGGAGATATGATCAAACGCAGTACCGAAGCGTACATCGTGCACCATGCCGACTTCATGACCTTCCTGCCCTTCAAGTCACGTCTGTAAGAGGATGATTTGCAGGTTTTGTGACCCTGGTTACAATGGGCATCCGGTATACCTATTTATATTTGGACTGAATTAAAATCTATTCAGTCATGAAAAATATTCAATACTGCTGGATCGCAGCCATCCTGTTAGGAATAACCCTTTCATCATGCACCAAAGAAGAAGATCCGCCTGCTGACCCGGCAAAGATGCAGATTGAAAATTCCCTTGAATCGGGAATTTGGAAGATCACCCTGTTCGAGGACTCGGGAAAGAATGAGACCAGCCACTTTTCCGGCTACGATTTCACATTTGAAAGTGATGGTACACTGACAGCTGAAAATGGAATGGATGTCGTTCAGGGTACCTGGAGCATTACTGATTCGAACAGCGATGACGACAGCCGGGATGATTTAGATTTCAACATCTACTTCAATGTTACCAACGATTTTGAAGAGTTGAACGAAGATTGGGATATCATCACGGAAACCGATCTGAAACTGGAGTTGATGCATATCAGCGGAGGCAACGGAGGGACCGATTATCTGACCTTTGAAAAGAAATAATAGGATTCCGGATGCCGGATCAATATTCAGCATCCTTTCCCGATCCAAAGGATCAGAGGCACGATAGATTTCGTTGCATCTGATCCTTTTTATTTGAATATGGCCACGATCCTTTCACCTTCTGAATTTCCGTAGGCCCTGTACATCCCGGAGGTATTGGTGACCATCGCCGCCCTGCCATAACGGTCAAGGCAGATTACTCCAGCTTCCCCACCGGCTTCCACCAGTTTCCTCTCCACCACCTCTCTGGCAGCCTCTTCCACACCCATGCCCCTGTATTCCATGAGAACGGAGATATCGTGCGCCGCTGCCCAGCGGATAAAAAATTCCCCCTGGCCGGTACCCGAAACCCCGCAGGTCTGGTTGTTGGCATAGGTGCCCGCACCGATGATGGGTGAGTCGCCTATCCGTCCGTGTTTCTTGTTGGTGATCCCCCCGGTGGAGGTCCCTGCACAGAGGTTCCCGTTCCGGTCCAGGGCCACGCAACCGACTGTACCATGCTTTTCAGACTCTATCTGGCGCTGCAGCGATTCATACCTTTGCTGAGTAAAAAAATAGGCGGGATCCACCACCTCCAGGCCCACCGATGCAGCGAACTCCGAAGCCCCCTCCCCTGCCAGCATTACATGCGGAGATTGTTCCAGCACCGCCCTGGCTGCGGAGATGGGATTCCGGATGTCCGTCACGGCGGCCACCGCTCCGGCGTTCAGGTCCCAACCTGTCATGATGGATGCATCCAGTTCATTTTTTCCTTCACTGGTGAATACGGCCCCTTTCCCCGCATTGAAAAGGGGATGGTCCTCCAGGAACCGGATCACCGCCTCCACCGCGTCCAGGCTCGATCCCCCGGTCTCCAGAATCTCCAGCCCGATCTGCAGTGCGCTGTCCAGCGGATCCATGTATAATTTCTGCCGCTCAGGCGGCATCGATTCGAAATTCATCGATCCGGCCCCGCCATGCAGCACCAGTGCATAATCGTAGGGTTCAGGCATACTTTGTTCCACCTCCTCAGGGGCTTGTGCGCGGGACCCGCAGGAGGAAACCAGCAAAGCCATCAGGAGGATCATCGGTTGTATGGCAGGACGGATCATATCGGGTAAAGTGTTTGGAAACTGACGAACATGCCATCGAAAGTAATGAATATTTCAAAAAAATCCCGGAACCTGTAAAGATCCCGGGATTGGTTTATAAACGCTGCAATGGTTAGTCAATCTCAATATTTCCATATTTGGTGACCAGCTTCATGGTACCCTTCGGATTTGAACCTACTGTTCCCCATACCTTGGTGGTGGTGGTCTCCTTGCTCCTGCTGAGCTTGTCGCCGTTAGCCACCTTGATGTTCCCGTACCTAGATTCACTCTCAATCTTATAGGAGGCACCCGATTCCATGGTCATATTCAGGTTTCCGTAAGCCAGGCTCGCCTCCACCTCGTCAAAATTCTTTGAGAGTTCCAGGATTTTTGTGTTGGTGTAGGAGGCATGAACGCTCAGGGTCTTGTTCAGACGCTCGAATTTCAGCCCCGAATATTTCAGTTCGGCCACGAAGCTGTCCAGCTCATCAATGAAATATTTATCATAGGCACCCTCGGTGACCACTCCACCGGCTTTTTCACCGATCAACTTTGAATATTTGCTTTCAACAAAAAGCATCTCGGAGGCGTTGATCTCCACATCGGAATAGGCCAGTTCCAGCTCCACCCAACCGGCATTTTGAATGGTTGCATTCGAATAGGCCAGTTCGATCTGATTGTACGGTTTCTCGCTTCCCCTGGATAACGCATCTGCTTTCAGGTTGCTGTATTGAAGATCCAGCAGTGCCAGTCCGGAGATCTCCTGGATGAACAGGTCACCGTACGCATTCTCAACAGTCAGGTTGAGATAGGCAGGGGCTTTCACAGTGATGTGAATCTCTGTCTTTACGTTTCTGGACCACCCGTTTTCCAGTTCTGTTTCCAGTGAAATGGTGTTTCCTGACTTGCTGATCGAGATATCGATCTTTTCCAGAGCCGCATCGGCCCTGCTCTTGGAGGAGGCATCCACCTCGACCACGGCCAGGATATCCACCTCATTCCTGTCCCAGGTGACGATCTCCATGTCGGAATACCTGGTCTCGGCATCCAGGGTAACCCCCCGGTTTACCGCATAGTTTTCAGTGTATTCTTTCCTGGCGTCCTGAGCCGACAGGGAAAAGCAAACTGCTGAAATAAGGAGCAAAGAAAGGAGCAGACTTTTCGGTTTATACACTCTCATTTTCATCTTTTGGTGAATTTGCTGATTTAATCTGATTTAATTGTATAATAATTTGATCCATAATTTCCAGTTTGATCTGATAGTGTCTGATCAGGGCATTGATCACCCGGTCATCGCCCGGATTGGCCTCCAGGTCGCTCATCAGTTGCTGGTGGTATTCATCCAGATCCTTCAGTTCGTCCAGCAACAATGTCTTCTCTTCCATGTCCTCGAAATTGAACTCCCTGATCTGATCATACCTGGCATCCAGCTGAGAGGTGTAGTACATATCGGCCTCAATGACGGAGGCGGGTATCTCCCGACTGGCCACCTTGTCGCCACTTTTGGATACCTTTACCAGCACAATCCCGGAGGTGATGAGGATGGCCAGCGAAGCCGCCACCTGAAGCACATGTCTTACCTGCAGCCTTCTCACCGGTTTGCTGTAAAGCTTTTGAAGGAACCTTTCTTCGTGTCCCTCCCTGGGTTGCTCGCTGTCAAGCAACTCCCGCTTTTCCCTGATGTGATCTTCCAAATTTTTCATTCTTACGTTCCTTTTTCACTGATCAATTCCAGTAATTTCTTCTTGGCACGGTGGTATTGTGTCCTCGAAGTGGCATTCGATATATTGAGTATACCTGCAACCTCCTCATGATCAAATCCCTCTATCAGGATCAGGGAAAGTACAACCCTGTATCCCTCCGGCAGTGCCTCTATGGCCTTTTTAATCTCTTCCACCTCCGGCCATTGCTCAGGAACAGCTGCAGGTTCCTCCTCGATCTCCTCCACTTCTCCCACCTCTTCGAGCGAGATCTGGTCCTTCCTGAGCCTGAGAAAGTCGAGGGATTTGTTGACCACGATTCTCTTTAACCAGGCTCCGAAACTGACCTCTCCCCTGTAGGTCCTGATCTTTGCAAATGCTTTTAAGAACGCCTCCTGCATGACATCTTCAGCGTCATCAGGATCCCCGACTATCCGCAGGGCTGTATTGAACATCGCCTTCTGGTACAACCGGTAGACCTCAAATTGTGCCTTCCGGTCACCCCTCCCGCACAGCTCGATCAAATCCTTGTGCCTGGACGAGTAAGGTTCGTTCATCTCTTTTTCTGCCACAATGACGTTGGGTAGGATGGAATGTTGCACGAAAGATAAAAAAAAGCAACCTGACGCGCCGCTTTTAATGAATTAAATTGGGGATTGATTGTACATCTATGTTGTGCTTGCTAACCCTGCCGCAAGCACCGGGTTACGCGCTCGCGTAATTCACCTTCCTTTGTGTCTGCCTACCTGACGGACCACATCAATGAGGGTACCGTCCACCCACTTGATGGCAGCCACTACCCTCTCTTCCAGAACCGGAGGTTCCGGGATCCCGCAGATCCGGTCGGCCTCTGCTTTCAGTTCCCGGATGGTTTTGATGGGAAGTCCGCTTGCTTTTGTCCGCTCAATCAGATCGGTCCTGAGCGGATTGATGGCAATCCCGCGTTCGGTGACTACCACATCGATCAGTTCTCCCGGGCCGCAGAGGGTGGTCACTTCATCGCGGATAACCGGTATCCTGTCCCGGAACAGGGGTACCGGCAGGATCACCGTTTTGGAGAAAAGGCAATTCTGCCATCCCCCGATTCCATGCAGCATCAGCCCGTCCGAATGGGTAACCACATTGGCATTGAATTGAAGGTCCACCTCTGTGGCTCCAAGGATCACCACATCCACCATTCCGGCAAAATTTCCCTTTCCATGGTAGTTGTAGCTTGTAAAAGGGCTTGTCCATACATGATGCGGGTTCTCAGCCATGGATCTGATTCCTTCCAGATCGAAGGTCTGTCCGTCAAGAATATAATCAACCAATCCCTCTTCAAGCATGGATACCAGGTATTTGTTGCTGCCCCCCCTGGCAAACCTGGCCCGGATACCTTTTTCCAACATGATCTTCCTGAAATATTCTCCCACAGCCAGGGAGGTTCCCCCTGCGCCTGATTGAAAACTGAATCCTTCCCTGATGATCCCGGCGGCATCACAGAACCGGGCAGTCAGTTCCGCCAGCCACAACCTGTCAGGTGAGCGGGTGATCTGAGTTGTTCCTGATACGATCTGCGAAGGATCTCCCAGTTTGGGCAGCTCCACAACCATATCTACATGGTTGCCCTGAATCTGCCAGGGAATACAGGGGAAAGGCACCAGGTGGTCGGTCGCTACAATCACTCTGTCTGCATACTGTGCATCGGCGAGCGCAAAACCGAGCAGCCCGCAGGCTGAGTCTCCCTCCAACCCGTTCGCATTTCCAAACGGGTCGGCAGACGGGGCCCCGATGACCGCGATGTCTATATTCACTTCCCCGTCCTGGATGGCCTGATAACGGCCCCCGTGTGACCTCAGTACGGCAGTTCCTTTCATCTTTCCCT
>Ga0209536_100002614_pt1 | contig 29341 bp, 28 predicted proteins | sample DeeMarSeWOR28_12_FD_187461 | JGI IMG/M metagenome (GOLD analysis project Ga0209536, IMG submission 187461) | Marine sediment microbial communities from White Oak River estuary, North Carolina - WOR-2-8_12 (SPAdes) (version 2) | ecosystem: Environmental > Aquatic > Marine > Intertidal zone >...
GATCGGCTCTCAAAAAACGGTCTCGCTTCTGAACAGCTTTTTTTCAGTGATGGGTGGTATCGTGTTCAAGCACCACGGGATCGTGGATAAATATTTAGGTGATGGATTCTTAGCGCTGTTCGGTGCACCGGTATCGAGCACCGAGGATGCTGATAATGCCATCGCTGCCGGCTTTGAGATGAAACAATCCCTGGATGCGGTGAACCGATTTCTGGAACGGAAATTCGGCGCCAGCGTTCGTATGGGAATCAGCATTCATACCGGTGAGGTGGTGGTTGGAAATATCGGCTTTGAACAGAAAATGGACTATACGGTGATCGGCGATCCCGTAAATACGGTCTTCAGACTGCAGAACCTTACCAAATCATTCCCCAATGGAATCTTAATCAGCGAAAATACCCTTCAGGCGGCACGGACCCGTCCCGATGTTGGAGAAATTAAGATTTCATCCGATCTTGATAAGGAACTCGGCGGCCGGAAAGTATTCGAGTTGCTTGCACGAAAAACAGATAAGCCCTATGTTGTGGCTGCCAGTTAATACCCATTTCAAAAATGCGTCTAAGTGTCCAGGGATGCGTTGTCCCGCCCGAGTTGAAATACACACGTACTCCGTGTACGCTCGGATACACGCATTTCAATTCGCAGGACGCCTTGATGCATACCTTAATGTTTTAAGATTCGATATGTAATCCCGCTTCAGCGGGGCCCTGAACCCTGATCCACATCTTTGAGATGGGTTTTATCCTCTTTCACCAAGGAATCTTGACAATAGCTGCTTTACAAATTAGGTTTGACAAACGCCTATTTTTTATTCAAAGGGATTAGTTGTGGAGGGAACTATGGAAGATATAGGTTATCAGGGGTCTTTAAAAGGACAGTTTTTAATGGCGATGCCCGGGATGGTGGACCCCAATTTTCAACAAACGGTGACCTGTATGTGTGAACATAACTCACAAGGTGCCATGGGCCTGGTGGTTAATCGGATCCAAAATGCTTTGACGGCCAAGGATATTTTTGAAGAGCTAAAAATTGAGTACTCACCAGAGGCTGGAAAAATTCCGATCCACACAGGGGGTCCGGTACACATAGCAGAAATCTTTGTGCTTCACGGTCCTCCCTTTGACTGGGAGGCATCTTTAAGGATTACACAGAATCTGGCTTTGAGCAATACACGCGACATTATCGAATCAATTGCACTGGGCAAAGGACCGCATTCTTATATTATCGTACTCGGGTGTGCTGGTTGGGGTCCAGGACAGCTGGAAGCCGAGATCAAACAAAATGCCTGGTTAACAGTTCCGGTGTTTGAGGAGAATATTTTTGAGATTACGATTGAAAATCGCTGGGAGAAGGCAGTGAGGAAGATGGGAATCGATCCGGCGCTGCTTTCAGATACTGCCGGACATGCTTAATCAGAATTCTGGTTTTTCCTAAGCGCTTGATTTAGCTTTAGTTTTAGGTTTTTTTTTCTTTAGGCAGTCTTTATCTTTTCTGACAAAAGCGCAAAGTTTCGGATTATAGTATTCTTTGCAATTGAGTGGATTATAAAGCGGGCATTCCGGATGCTTTTCGGACATAAACACTCTTTCCCTTCTTAAAATAAATTCCCGAGGCGAAAACGCCGTTTTTGTACCACAAAATCCCCGGCTTTACAAGGCATTATATCACAATTCACCGAAGGCTGAAAGGCACCCATTGATTCCGTCCGGGCGAACTCTCTAGCTTCGCCCTTCAACTTCCCTCCTGTTTCAACGCTTGATCAGGGCCGGGATGAGCTGTTTTAGAATTTTTGATCCCAACCCAAATCGACTGGCAGGTCTTGCCCCATCTCCAGTTTGATTTTTTAATGGTAATAAAGTAGTAACGATAGACAAAATAGACAGAACGGAAATTTGTAGAATGGATGCCGATTTATACCCTTTGGACTGGGAGGATCACTATGTCAAAGCATGAATTCGAAATGAAGGAATTTGAAACACGGCAGAATCGGGTCAGGGAGGCCATGGATAAAGAAGGCCTCGATCTCATTCTCGTTATTGCTCCCCAGAGCATACACTGGTTGATCGGAACCCGCGCTAAAAGCTTCCAGGAATTTCAATGTCTCTTTTTTACGCGCGAGCCGGGCCCGCTCACTGTGACGATGCGACTGGCGGAGGTATTGGAGTACACCGAGCAAAGCCTGGCGGAAGATATCCGTGGCTGGGGTGGGCGCGAACCGGAGGATCCCATCGACGTGGTCAAAGCCATCATGAAAGAAAAAGGCTATTTTAAGCACCGTATCGGCATAGAGGTTCCTTACTATTACCTGGGTCCCCATGACTATATTAAGCTTAAGGACCTTCTCAAGGATTGTTCTGTCAAAGAAGTGCCTTTTCTAATTGAAGATTTGAAGCTTGCCAAATCGGCGGCAGAGATTGCCTATATTCGCAAGGCTTCAGATATCGCAGATGCTGCCTTTCAAACCGGGCTGGACAATTTAGCCGAAGGAAAAACCGAACTTGAAGTCGCTGCTGAGATGCATCGAACCCTCATGGCATTAGGCAGCGACGCATCGGCCAGCCCGATGAATTTTGTGTCCGGTGAGCGAATTGTTTATCCGCACGGATTTCCGACAGAACGCAAACTGAAACAGGGAGATGACATTAATATTGAATATTCCGGATGCTACAAACGCTACCACTGTACCATCGGCAGACAACTGTGCCTGGGAAAGGCCAGGCCCCGTGTTAAAGAGGTCTATAAAGTGGTTCGTGAAGCCTGTGATATCTGTATTGAGGAGATGAAACCCGGGGTCCCCATGGTAAAGCCACATGAAGCCGCCAAGAAGGTTATCGCTGATGCAGGGCTGGACGCATATCGTTTGCATACCACCGGCTATGGGATCGGCCCGGGTTACCCGCCCTCATGGGGTGAGAACAATCACCTGTTCGGGGATAGCAAGTATATTCTCGAGCCCGGAATGGTTGTTTCCATCGAACCACCGGTATATATAAGCGAAGAACGCGTCGGGGTCAGAATCATCGACGATGTCCTCATTAACGAAACCGGAGCAGAGATTCTTTCAAAGACGTCAAGGGATTTGATCGAGCTGTAATAAGCTCATTTGCCAAGTGGAAATATAAGATCGAGGCCCCCATTGGCAACGTAAATAAAGGAGGCAACCATGCAAAAGGTTAAAACCGACGCGCAATTCGGGGAAGATCTTGTGATTGATGAGCAAAACCTTCCCTATAAAATGGATAGCGGCCTGGGGGAACGCGCCCGTATAGGGCTGATCGTGCTATCGGGTGATCAGACCATCGAATATGAAATTCGGCAGATGCTGGATCTTCCCGGCGTATCGTTATATGGGAATCGTATTTACTGCGCTCCGACCATTACCCCGCAGACACTAAAGGCGATGGAAAGCAAAATCCCTGAGGCAACCCGCCTGATTATGACCGGACTGCCGCTGGATGTGATTGCCTACGGATGCACGTCCGGCTCAATGCAAATCGGCATCGAAAATGTGCACGCCCGAATTCATGAAGTGCGCCCGGATGTTGCCTGTACGGCGCCTTTGCAGGCTGCAATGGCTGCATTTCAAGCCTTATCGTCCAGCAGCATTGCGCTGATCACACCTTATCTGGATGATATTAATCGCCGTCTGCGCGATTATATTCAGGATGGCGGCTTCAAGGTTCCCGTTATGGGATCATGGAATGAACCTGAAGATGAAAACGTCGGCCGCATAACACCGGATTCGATCATGGAAGTTGTATTAAAGTTGGGCCAGTCGGATCTTGTTGACACGGTGTTCATTTCCTGCACGAGTGTGCGGGCCCTTGGAATCATTAAAGCGGCTGAAGATGAACTGGGCAAACCGGTTCTTTCAAGCAATCTGGTCCTTGGCTGGCACTGTTTGCGTCTTGCCGGTGTGAATGACGGCTTGTCCCAGTTTGGCCGGTTATTTGAAAAGACCTTAGATCCGAGTTGAAAGTTCAGGATTTCAGAACTTCTTGGAATTGAAATCAATAGCCTCCGTCGTTTTAAAGGCAAAGCGGGAGTGTTCTAATCTATTACCTTTCGCAGGTTGATAAATTTACTGCGGTCGAATCCGAGGGTTTTAAAAAAGGAAAGCATATCGGTTGAATCCCAGCGGACCGTCGTGTAGACGTTTTCAATGCCCGCGGCCTTGTAAATTTCAAATATTTTTTTGGCCATACTGGCGCCGATCCCCTGACCCATGAAATTGGGGTCGACCCCCAAGGTGGCAATCCAGGCACTTTTGGTTTCACCAAATCCCGCAGTCAGAATGTAGCTGATCATAAACCCGACAACCTTGCCATGATGTTCGGCAACGAAACAGGCTTCATCCTCGCTTTGGGCATGTTCTTCGACAACCTTTTTGAAATCCGGTTCAACCGGCTGCCGCGTAATCTCAGCGTAAATCCGGGTGATCTCTTCTGCATCTTCAACTCTTAGCCGTCTTATTTGAAAATTATCCACAGGCAAATTCCTTATCGATGGAAAGGTTAATCGGTTCTGATGATTTTCACCTTGTGGCCTACCCAATTGGGCGGCAGATAAACCCTGCCGCTGTTGCCACTGGATTTGACCCGCTTTTCGATCATTTCCTCACCGTATATTTCAAATTTAACCTTGCTATTCGGTGATTCAGCGGCAGAATCATTTTTAACCTCTACCGGTTTCTTATCTTGACTTTTTGCATTCGCCACGGTGAAATGCCTCTTCGCTTTGGTTTTAAATTCTGAGACCTATTTTCGATTTCTTAAAGCGCCAGTTATGCTGCTTTTCATAATAATATTCCGAAATACGGAAACGCGGCATAGGCGGGTGTACGCACGCAGAAAAACGTTTGAATACCGTAACGGTTTTTGACAACCAATATATAACTAATTGAAATTACATTTTTAATTAAAAGATTGCAATCTGAACCAATATTTAATAAAGCTACATTAAAGCTACATTGTATCAGAGTCAAGCAAAAATAATGAAAAGAGATCACCATTGCCATAGCAAATTCTCGCATGATAGTTATTTTGACTCTGAAGACTTTATCCAGGAAGACTTTAGAAAATGCAAATATTGAAACAATTTCATGATATCGCCAACGATCCGATCGGCTACGCCAAACATTGGAAAACAGAGAACCAGTGCAAGGTTGTCGGATATTTTTGCTCTTATGCACCGGAAGAAATTATTTGGGCTGCCGGAGCGCTTCCGTATCGGATACTGGGCGCCGGCGGTTCGATTTCCAGAGCCGACGGCCATCTTCAGGCTTACAGCTGCAGCCTCGTTCGCGGCGCCCTGGATGATGCGCTCACCGGCAAACTGGACTTTTTAGACGGTACTGTTTTTCCCCATACCTGCGATTCCATTCAAAGATTATCCGACATCTGGCGATTAAATGCCGGTTTGAGCTTACATCTGGATCTGGTGCTGCCGGTCAAATTAAATACCAAAAGCGCTGAAGATTACATGCAGGCCGTCATCAAAAAATTTTACCACGATCTCGCGGCCGGGCTCGGGGTTGAAATTACCCCGGAGAAATTATCGAAAGCCGTTAAAACCTTTAATCAAATTCGAACCGGTTTACAGCGCCTCTATGAAATCAGAAGAGATCATTGCGGAACGATGAGCAGCCGTGACCTTCACGCGATTGTCAAGGCTTCTATGGTGATGGACCGCAATGTGTTGGCCGAAAGGCTGTCAGCGGTTGTTGATCTGCTGCAAACTAAAAATCCTAAAACCGATACCGCAGAGAAACGACTGGTGCTGACCGGCGGGATCTGCAGCATGCCGGAGATCTATCAGCCAATTGAAGACGCTGGAGGAACCGTGGTGTGGGATGATCTTTGCACCGGTTCACGTTATTTTGAGGGAAGGGTAGATCCGGAAGGGAATCTATTAAATTCCATCGGGCAGCGCTATTTTAATCGTATCATTTGTCCGGCCAAACACCGCGATTGTTTCAGCCGTGGTGACAGCCTTTTAAAGATGGTCGAAAATACGCGAGCCCAGGGGGTTATCTTTGTTATTTTGAAATTTTGTGATCCCCATGCCTTTGATTTTCCGTATATAAAAGAATTATTGGATCGCGCCGGAATTCCCAGTATGTTACTGGAGATAGAAGATCAGCAGGCTTCACTGGAGCAACTGAAAACCCGGATTGAGGCTTTTATCGAACTCCTTTAGCTCCTTTGGTAGATGAATCGCGGCAAGATGCGACTCGACTGAGCTCGTCGAAGTCTGCTCCCACATGAAAGGAAGTCTGAAGACGAATATGTCAACAAATGAAAAGAGCAAAGATCTCGAGAAGGAAAACCGCAAGATCAAATGCGTTAAGCAGATGAAAGAGATCATGACCGAATACTACATCGAGGCCAAGACCGCCGAGCAAACAGGCAAAAAGGTGGCCTGGATTACCAGCGGCGGCCCGGTGGAACCCCTCATTGCCATGGATGTCATTCCGGTATATCCGGAAAATCACGGCGCCATGATCGGGGCCGCTAAAATGGGCGTGGATCTTTGCGAAAAGGCGGAGGCCATGGGGTATTCGCGAGATCTTTGCTCGTATGCGCGTGCGGATATCGCTTGCGCGCCGATCGACGGGGGGCCGATCGGCGGGTTGCCCCGGCCGGACATGCTGGTCTGCTGCAACAATATCTGCGGCACGGTTCTCAAATGGTACGAGATTCAGGCGCGCTATTATGATGTGCCGCTGTTTATTCTGGACACGCCTTTTTGCCACACCGAATTTTCAGACGACGCCAAAAAATATGTGCGCGAACAGATCACCGAATACGTGGAATTTCTTGAAAAGGTCTGTGGCAAGAAAGCAGACGAAGACCGCATGGCCGAAGTCGGCCGACTGGCCATTGAGGGCCAGCGTTTGTGGCAGGCGGTGCTGGACACCACCACCCACCGGCCGTCACCGATGAGCGCCTTTGACGCTTTTTTTCACCTGGCCTTAATCGTGACCCTGCGCGGCACCCAGGTTACAATTGACTATTACACGGCGCTTTTAAAAGAAATGAAAGAGCGGGTTGATGCTGGAATCGGTGCCGTACCGGATGAAAAGTATCGGCTTTTATGGGATAACCTGCCGGTCTGGTATCGCACGCGCTGGCTATCTGAAAAATTTGCGGCTCAGGGCGCCTGCCTGGTGGCGGACACCTATACATCGGCCTGGTGCAGCTCTCTGAAATATCTTAAGGAAGACAATTTTTTGGATTCGATGGCAGAAGGCTATGCCCGCATTTACCTGAATATCAGCGTTGACGAAATGGCTGAAAATGTCGTGGGGATGATCGATAAATATGAGGCCGACGGCCTGGTGATGCATTCCAACCGCAGCTGCAAACCTTACTCGCTCGGTCAGTATGATATCCAGAAAATCATTCAGCAAAAAAGGGGTATCCCGACCCTGCTGATTGAAGCCGATATGGTCGATGAGCGCAGTTTTTCTGAGAGTCAGATTGAAACCCGCATCGATGCATTTATGGAAGTGCTCAAGAATAAGAAATAAGTTGGGTATTAGGTATTTGTAAATTGGTTATCGATGCCCGATACGTGTTGCTCTAAAAAATAGACTCACGGCGCAAGGCTCAAGGCGTACGGTCAATTGAAATCAAAGTGTTTAAATCCAAAATCCGCAATCCGAAATCTACAATTGAGAGGGTGGTTTTATGATAACCGTGGGGATTGATGTGGGTTCGATTACGACCAAGGCAGCTGTGGTTGAGGACGGCAATTTAATTTCCGACCGGGTGATGTTAACCGGCTATAATGCGCAGGATGCCGGGACAAAAGTCTATGAGGACATTATCGCCGATCTGGGAATAAAAGCCTCCGCCGTAGACAAAATTATTGCAACCGGCTATGGCCGCAAAAGTGTTGCCATCGCCGACAAGGCGGTTACCGAGATCACCTGCCATGCCGTTGGCGCCCATTATCTGAATCCGGCCGTCCGTTCGATTATCGATATCGGCGGTCAGGACAGCAAAGCCATCGTGGTAGATGAAAATGGCGGCGTGATGGATTTTGCCATGAACGATAAGTGCGCAGCCGGTACCGGACGGTTTCTGGAAGTGATGGCACGGGCGCTTGAAGTTGACATCAATGATTTTGGCGGGGTCTCGCTACTAGCCGATACACCGGCAAAAATCAGCAGCCTGTGTACTGTTTTTGCGGAATCAGAAGTGATTTCTCTTATCTCCAAAGGCGAAAAAAGAGAAAATATCATTGCCGGCATCCACGAATCGATTGCCGCCCGGGTGGTCGCCATGGCCGGTCGCATCGGTCTGTCAGCGCCGCTGATGATGACCGGCGGCGTCGCTAAAAACAAAGGGGTGGTTAAGGCCCTGGAAAACAAAACCGGGCATGGCATTGAGGTGTCGCAAAAGACCCAGGTAACCGGGGCTATCGGGGCCGCATTAATCGCAAGTTTCCAATCTTAAGCAGGGCAGGCGGAAACCATCAGGAAAAAGATTGCCACGAAAGCACGAAAGGGCGAAAACACGAAAGAAATAGATAAAATTTCGTGCTTTATCGTTTTCGTGTTTTCATGGTAAAAAATGTTCCGGAAAAATCAATAATTCCTGAGGTACTCCTGTTTCAATCCGTGCTTTCCGGTTCCAATTTCATGTGGTCGGGTATGATCATGGCTTCAACGATGATTTCTTTTAACGAAAGCGCCGTGATTCCCAGTTCGTATTCTTCACCCAGATCGTTGATTTGGTCAAAGCAATTGTGGCAGGGCGTAATTACGATTTTGGCTCCGGTTTCCTTGATTTGATCGGCCTTTAGTTTTCCGGAAGCCATCCTGAAGGGTTTGTAGTCCGGTCCCATCGGCATTATGCCCCCGCCGCCGCCGCAGCAGTGATTATGTTCGCGGTTGGGGGCCATATCCCGAAAATCTTCGGCAATATAAGGTATGATTTTACGGGCATGTTCCCAGAGACCGCCGTTGCGGGAGACATTGCAGGGGTCCTGGTAGGTAATTGGTTCTTTGATTTTTTTTGCGGGGTCGATTTTAATGCGACCGTCCCGCAGGTATTCATAGAGCAACTGGACGTAATGAACAATTTCCACCGGCGGTTTGCCATCCGGGTATCCGGCAAGATAAGGTCCTTCGAAGGCCATTGAGCGATAGGCGTGCCCGCATTCGGTAATCAGAATATGCTGCGCGTTGAGTTCCTTGGCTTTTTCGTAAACGTTTTTGACCTGTTTGCCGGCCAGATTGCGGTTGCCCGCAAACATGGGCAGGTTGGTGCAATCCCAGCCAAAGGTGGGAATGGTCCAGCTTTCTTTTGCGGCTGCAAAAATAATGGCGGCGTTTGAAATGTCCTGGGGATAATAAACGGGTTCTCGTGGATTAATGGTATACATAAACCTGACGCCGGGTTGATCCACCGGAATATCTACCCCCCGGTAGTCGTCTTCCACCTCTTCAACCATCCACTCGCACGTATCGACCAGTTCTTCCACCGGGATGCCCATGTGGTTTCCGGTTTTATCGCAATGATCCGAAAAAAAGGCCAGTTGTTTGGGCGTTACCCCTTGAGAGTGGCAGACACTGCGGGCGATGGCGATCATGGTGGCGACGTCGATCCCAAAGGGACAATACATCGAACAGCGCTTGCACATGGTGCATTGCAGCCACGCGATTTCATAGCATTTTTCCAGAAAGGCGCGGTCCACTTTGCCCTTGCGCCGAATCATTTCTCCCAGTGTGTGTTTGAATTTATAGGCCGGACTCATGCGGGGATTGCGATCATTGCTGACATACACAAAGCAGCTTTCCGCACACAACCCGCAGCGGGAGCAAATGCTCAGCCAGGTTCGAATGCGGGCACCCTTATTGGCATCCAGTATTTGACGCACCCGATTCACATCCACAGGCGCATCAGTGTTGTCTTGAAACTCAAATTTTTTCTCAGCGTTTTCCAATTTATTAGCGTTCCTTATTTTTTGATCAGAAATCCGAAGCACGAAATGCGAAATCCGAAACAAATCCTAAATTCGAATGTACAAATGTTCAAAACAATTACAAACATCTTTTTGAAGGAATTTGCCTCTATTTGTATTCGGTACCGTTTAGGTCATTTGAATTTTGGTCATTCTAAATTATTTCGGATTTCGATATTCGGATTTCGAATTTGATGTTGTTTTAATACCACTGAGACCTCTGTTTTGTAGTATTTCTAGTAGCTGCCGTAAGCTACCAAGAACGTGCTCCTCTCCTGCCTCCCATCTCAAAGCCGATAAAGGCTCGGGTAAAAAAGAATAAAATCATATGGCTCAGCTTGGTTGTCGGAACCAGGATCAAAAGAATCTGGCTCAATACAATATGCAGGATCAGCAGCACTTCATAGGGGCCCCACTGGTGATATGCCAGAAAGCCGGTTAAAAAGGGCAATGTCGTCATAATCAGCAGAAAATAATCCCATGAGCTGGTTAAAATACGGACTTCGGGTTTGATGCGGCGGCGAATGAATAAAAAGACAGCAGCGGCAATCAGGACCAGCGTCAATCCATCGGCCAGCACATCGGGCAGAGACCACAGATTGACGCCAAAAGCTTCATCCCACAGCAGGACGTGGGCACTCAAAAACAGCGGGACAGCCAGTAACGACAGGTGAAAGAGAAAGGCAACGATGGCAAAAACCGGTTGCTGGCGCATTGAGGCACTGGCCCAGGGAATCAACCATTGAACAATCGATCGCAGTCCCCAGCCGAAGCTGAAATGATTGTAAACGACCCGATCTTTTTTGAGGCTCAGCCGAAACAAAAGGGCGATTCGGATGAGCAATCCACCGATAAAAAAAATGAAGGTAAACCAGAGTGCCGGGCCGGTCAGAAAATCATAAATTATATTCCAATTCATTTCGATTATTTCACCACTTGGATAATTTCCTTAAAATGATCGCTGCTGGCGTCTTTGAGCAATTCAAACAATGCCGTTTCGCTACTGGTTAAGCCGGCACCGGCGGCTTTACTTTTTTCGAGACCGATCAATCTGTTTTCAGGGGTTCGCGAGGCGACCGCATCGGCGACAACCTGAACATCGAATTTTAGATCTATTAAATCGGCTACGGTCTGGTAAACACAGACGTGCGCTTCGATACCGGCAACCAGCATGTTTTTGCAGTTGACGGCTTTGAGATCTTTCATAAACCGTTCGTTGCCGCAACAACTGAAGCTCAATTTGCTCACCGGTTTCTTGTCCGGCAGGAGGTCGGCAATTTCCCGGATCGTCGGTCCCAGACCATCCGGATTTTGTTCGGCCCATAGGATGGGCAGCCCCAATACTCGGGCCCCTTTAACCATTCTTTTGAGATTATCAAACAAGGCCTCTTTATTGTGCATGGCCCGAGCTAATTTTTCCTGAATATCGACAAGCACCAGGGCCGTATCATCGGTTGTGATCATTTAATTTCTCTCCTAATCATAAAAATGGCAAAGTCATTAAAAGACTTTGCCCCATGAATATATTATATAAAAGATTCTGAAACTATAATAAAATATTGTGTCTCCCCACACGGTTTATTCGTCGAAAACCGACTCACTGCGCCATCTACCGACCCTTAACCAGCGGTCTCGGCGCTCTGTGATATCCCGGCGCTCTTTGCCGGTTCTCCTTTCCCGGCCGGTGACCAAATATTTTATACTGTTTTTCTTTCGTTTGTCTTGATCGCCGCGACGCTCGATCGGAGACCTTTCCTGCCATGCTTCGATTTTTAGATCGCGCTTCACCATTTGCTCCTTGCGCCTGAACAATATGCGACCGAATTAATAAGAAAAATTCAAAGATATGTCAATGGAAAATGCAGTTGGCGCAGTTAACTTGAAATTTTGTAGATTTCCTCTACCGTTTCTGAAAAGGCTTTGACCATTTTAGCTTGATGGGGGGTAAGCTGGCTGAATATAATGCCCATTCCGTTTTGGCTGCTCCAGACGATTTCGCCGGTAACGGTCAGTGGTTTTTGATAGTGTGGAACAGAAAAAGTCATAATAATTTCTTGGCCGCTGAAAAAATAGTCGCTGGTTTCAATAAATACACCGTGTACACTGATATCAAGAATATAGCCTTTGAACCGACGTCCCTGCACGGAATATTTGACAGGCATCAGGCAGGCTTTACGCGAATGTCTCCGCCGGTCATCCCCGCTCACCGGGTGGGCGGATTTTTCTAATTGTTTCAGCAAGACGCTTTGCTGCTCATCGGGTAAATCAATTACCAGCTTAAAGATATGGTCGCTGAATTTATCTTTCAACAATTCTTTCAAGATAATGAGCACCCGGTCTTCGGAGATATGGTTCATCAGGTCAAATATGCGCGCGATAACCGGGTATTTTCCGGACAGTGTATCAGATGCCGTCATTTTTTTACTCCTGATAAAATTCAGCGTTTCACCGAATTTTATTTTTTAAATTTTCGATGAGTTTTTTCTTCAAGCGGTTAGCAGTTGACGCAATACGAAATAATTCTTTATGTTATATCGGCCGCCCTGTTGTAAAACTTGACAGACGAACATGGAAAATACTTTATAAAAATCCGCGTTTTATGGGAGACGCCTTTTTAAACCACAGGCTTTAGAAAAAGCACTTTAGTTTATTGTACCTGTTTAGAAGCGGATTTTTCGACCCTATATTTTTGTTGCCAAACCCAACGTCTTTCTGTTATAGCCATTTTAATTAATTTCAGTTGTTTAATTGATGAGGGGCATTCATTTTTCTGCTTAAGACTTCCTGGGTCTATGTAGACTGGAATGGGGTATTTAAGCGTTCGGATTTACCAGTCAGAATTGTCATCGGCGGTCTGGCTTTCTTGTTAAATTCCGCCGGGGAAACCTTAATTTAAAAGAAGAGGAGGTAAAATGATGAAACGTCTCAACTTATGTGTTGTTGTCGTAATGGCGGTGGTACTGACCGCCGGCTTTGCACTGGCCGGTACGCTCGAAGAAGTGCGCGCCAGGGGGCACATCATTGCCGGTGTGAATGGCGGTGTGTTTGGATTCAGTATGCCGGATGACAAAGGTGTCTGGAAAGGCCTGGATGTGGACACCGCCAGGGCGATTGCCGCTGCCGTGTTCGGCGATGCCGACAAGGTGAAATTTTCGGCGCTCACCGCTGTGCAACGCCTGCCGGCGCTTCAGGCCAAAGAGATCGATGTTTTGTGCCGCAATACCACCCAGACGCTGACGCGCGAAACCACCAACGGACTGAATTTCACCCACGTCAATTATTACGATGGGCAGGGATTTCTGATACCCAAGAAATTGGGGGTCAAAAGTGCCAAAGAACTGGGCGGCGCTACAGTCTGTGTTCTACCCGGGACAACCACCGAGATGAATGCGGCTGACTTTTTCCGCGCCAACAAGCTGCAGTGGAAACCGGTGGTCATCGAGCAAACGGCTGAGCTGTCCAAGGCCTTTTTTGCCGGTCGCTGTGACGTTCTGACCTCAGATGCCTCGCAATTGGCCGCCCATCGATCAGTTGCGCCTAATCCCGCTGACTATGTGCTGCTGCCTGAGATCATTTCCAAAGAACCCCTGGCTCCTGTGGTCCGCCACGGGGATGACCAGTGGTATGACATCGTCAACTTCACGGTAATGGCCCTGATCAATGCCGAAGAAATGGGCATTACCTCAAAGAACGTTGATCAGATGGCAAAGAGCGAGAACCCGGAAATCCAGCGTTTTCTGGGCGTCACCCCGGGAATGGGCAAGGCTTTAGGTCTGGATGAAAAATGGGCTTACAATATCATCAAACAGGTAGGGAATTACGGTGAAATATATGAGCGCAACGTGGGTCCCAACACCCAGTTGGGTCTTGATCGAGGCTTGAATGCCTTGTGGACCGAAGGCGGTATCATGTATGCGGCGCCGTTCAGATAATCGGTAAGAAGAAGGTGCCCTCCTCGGGGGCACCTTCTTTATTTCTACTGGTCGCAACCCATTTCTGAGAATTGATCTATTTCCATCCCCAAAAGGTGCCTGATTGAAAGGTGCCGACGGCAGCGGACAAAATTGCGATGCAGGCGGAAAACAGCCAAACCGGAAAAGTTCCATTCTGGCTAGATCCGAAGAAGCGCGCCATTGGTTATCAGATTGGCACGCTGTGCATGGTCGGATTACTGGCATACTATCTTGTTTCCAACACCATCGCGAATCTCGAACGGCAATCTGTTGCCACCGGTTTTAGTTTCTTAAGCAAAGAATCATCCTTTGAAATTGGTGAATCCCTGATCCCTTACTCAGCGGCCAGCTCTTACGGGCGCGCCCTTGTTGTAGGTGCGTTAAATACGCTGCTGGTTTCTTTTATCGGGATTATCTTGACGGTCATACTCGGAACCTTTATCGGTATCGCACGCTTATCAACGAATTGGTTGGTAAAAAAAATAGCAGCGATCTACATCGAGGTCTTACAGGACATACCCATCCTGCTGCAGCTTTTTTTCTGGTACGCGCTTTTTTATGAAATTCTCCCCGGTCCCCGGCAGGCGCTGAACCCTTTTACCGGTGTTTTCCTGTGCAACCGCGGTCTTGTTTTTGCCATTCCGGAGTTTGGTGCGACCCACGCGTATATGGGGATTTCTTTTTTGGCGAGTTGTATCGCTATATATCTTCTGCGTCGCTGGGCACGCTTGCGACAGGCAAATACCGGCCAGATTTTTCCTGTTTTTCGAGTTTCAGTCGGCATTCTTTTCCTGCTGCCCTTTATTACTTGGCTGGTGGGGGGAGCTCCAACCGCGATGAGCGTGCCGGAACTAAAAGGCTTCAATTTTCAAGGCGGCGTCAATGTCAGCCCCGAATTTGCAGCCCTTTTACTGGGGTTAGTGCTCTATACGGCAGCCTTTGTTGCTGAAGCCGTGCGTGCCGGCATCCAATCCGTCAGCAAAGGACAACGGGAAGCAGCCATGTCTATCGGCCTGAAGACCAATCAGGTTCTCCAGCTGGTCATTTTACCTCAGGCCCTGCGGGTGATCATACCGCCGCTGACCAGTCAGATGTTGAGTTTGACCAAGAATAGCTCGTTGGCGGTGGCCATCGGCTATCCCGACTTTGTCTCGGTTGCCAACACAACCATGAATCAGACCGGCCAATCTTTAGAAGGCGTGGCCTTGATTATGCTGGTCTATTTGATTTTCAGCCTATCCACATCAGCGTTTATGAATTGGTACAATAAAAAGGTTAGACTGGTCGAAAGATAAGGCGCGTATGGAGGCTTACGTTCAAAAGAAATCCGCAGAAACGTTAAAACCCCCGGTGACCAGTGTGGGTGTCATCGGGTGGGCCAGGGCCAACCTGTTCAATGGCTGGCTAAACTCCTTGCTTACGATCGTAACCTTGTATTTTTTGTGGATCGTCGTCCCGCCGTTGATTCGATGGGCCTTTATTGACAGTGTTTGGAATACCAGCGGTGCGGTTTGTCGGGATGCTGATGGCGCCTGCTGGTCTATTATTGCGACCAATTTCCGTTTTATCCTTTTCGGTTTCTTTCCGTATGATCAACAGTGGAGGCCGCTGATAGCCATCCTGATCTTATGTGCTCTGCTGTTTTACAGCCGCAACCGAAATCATTGGACCAAACATTTACTTTATGCCTGGATCATTGGCCTGGTGGTAATGGGATTGCTCATGAGGGGAGGGCTCTTTGGGCTGTCTTCGGTAGAAACCACACAGTGGGGCGGCTTACCCCTGACGCTCTTATTATCCGTTTTTGGTCTTACGGTTGCGTATCCCCTTGGCGTTATTCTTGCCTTGGGGCGCCAGTCCAAAATGCCGACCATCAAGTGGATGTCCATCATTTACATTGAGCTAATCCGCGGCGTGCCGTTGATCAGCCTCCTATTTATGGGATCGTTTATTTTTCCCCTTTTCCTGCCCGAAGGTGTTAACTTTCCGACGATACTACGGGCGCTAGTTGCCATTATTATTTTTACGGCTGCTTATATCGCCGAGGTCGTGCGCGGCGGTTTACAGGGAATGGAACGTGGACAGTATGAAGCCGCCGAATCCATTGGTTTAAACTATTTTTTGACCATGCGGCTGATTATTTTGCCCCAGGCACTAAAAATAGTGATACCACCGACAGTGCAGCAACTGATATCGGCCTTTAAAGACACCTCATTGGTTGTCATCATTGCTCTTTTTGATTTACTCAAAACCAGCCAGACGGTCCTATCCAATCCCGAATGGATGGGATTTAGCCGTGAGGCTTATATTTTTGTCGCCATTCTTTATTTTTTAGGCTGTTTCTCCATGGCCAATTACAGCCGGAAGCTGGAAAAAGAGCTATCAACGGAGAATTAAATGAACGAGGAAACAACGAAAAACAACGATATGCAGCCAACGGCCGAACCCATGATCGAAATCATAGATTTGCATAAATGGTTTGGTGATTTCCATGTGCTCAGGGGCATCGATCTGACCATGCATAGAAAAGAGCGGATCGTCATCTGCGGACCTTCTGGATCCGGAAAATCGACGTTGATTCGCTGTATTAATCGATTGGAAGAACATCAACGCGGACAAATTATTGTGGATGGGATTGAGCTGACCAATAACCTCAAAAATATCGAAAAAATAAGGGCCGAAGTGGGTATGGTCTTTCAACACTTTAATCTTTTTCCGCACCTGACCATTGTTGATAATCTAGCCCTGGGTCCCATCTGGGTCAGGAAGGTCCCCAAAAAAGAAGCCGAAGAGGCGGCCATGCACTATTTGGAAAAGGTGCACATTGCGGAACAGGCCCACAAATATCCGGGCCAACTTTCAGGCGGCCAGCAGCAACGGGTAGCCATTGCCCGCAGTCTGTGCATGTCACCGAAAGTCATGCTGTTTGATGAGCCCACATCCGCCCTCGACCCGGAAATGATCAAAGAGGTTCTGGATGTGATGATCGAACTTGCCCGGGAAGGCTTGACCATGATTGTGGTGACCCATGAAATGGGTTTTGCTAAAAGCGTGGCGCACCGGGTGCTTTTTATGGATTTTGGCCAGATTGTAGAAGGCAACACACCCGTGGAATTTTTCGAAAACCCCCAGCACGACCGCACTAAACTTTTTCTCAGCCAGATTTTACACTAAGGCAACATCCTCCGATTCCCGAAAAATGAAGCCTAATAATCGGATTTATGCTAAAATAGGCCTCATTGGTTATTCGTTACCGGTTATTTGCTATTGGTTATGGGTTAATCCTTCAAAAACAAGCAGATCAGTCTGATTCTTCCGTTTCAAATAACGAATAACAAACGACGATTAACGTTCTGGTTGAGCAAAAAGCTCAAACAGAACGTTAGGGCTTAAGTTTTTCGCGGTTCCAACCGATATAGACTCATATATCAATACATTAGGAATAAGTTCGCAAACTGGAAACCGGATCGAATCAAAATGAATCTGTATTATGCCGATGGGGGCCGGCAGGTCGGTCCCATAGACAAAACCGAGCTGCAGTCACTGATAAAAAACCGCAAAATCGATTCCCAAACGCTCGTGTGGCAGCCCGGCATGCCAGGGTGGGAAAAATTGGGCCTTTTTGTGCGGCGCAAAACGCAAGGAGGCTCCCAGGCGGTACAGGCGGCAGCGCCGGTGAAACAATCATTATGCTCTGAATGCGGCCAGACCTTCGCTGAAAATGATATGATTCGGTTTGCCGAGGCCTGGGTCTGCGCAAGCTGCAAACCGTTATTTGTTCAAAAAATCAAAGAAGGCGTTACGCTTGCCGGTGAGATGGAATATGCCGGTTTCTGGATCCGTGTGGGTGCCTGGTTTATTGATTATATTATCATGGCAATCGCCAGTGCCATTATTTATGTCCCGCTTATGTTTATGGGTGTTTTTTCTTTTGATGAACCGGCTGCATTTGCCATTATTCAACTGATCTCCACGATTCTTAATTTTATCATACCTGCTGTCTATGAATCCTGGTTTGTGGGCAAATATGCAGCCACTCCGGGAAAAATGGCCTGCAAGTTAAAAGTGGTCATGTCAGAAGGCGACCAGGTCAGCTTTGCCAGGGCAATTGGTCGGCATTTTGCAAAATACATCAGCGGGCTGATTCTGGGCATTGGTTACATCATGGCCGGTTTCGACGAGCAAAAGCGTGCGCTGCATGATCGAATCTGTGATACCCGGGTGATAAAATCAGGAGAAATATAATATTTTAGATTTTAGAATGCGGATTTTGGATTTTAATGACCGAACAGTCTGTATAGCATCATATCTCACTCTTTTTTAATCCACATTCAACAATCCAAAATTTAAATTCCAAAATCCAAAATCACGAAGGAGCCAACACTTGCTTTCATGCACCCAGTGCAAAACACCGTTCAGCGCTGAGACGATCAACACCTTTGCGCTGATCCCCTGTCCGACATGTAAAGAACCGACACGCGCGGATGTTTACCCGGCCTTTTTCCGTAAACTGCCCTCCGGCCAAACCGGAGATCCACTGCAGGCTGAAAAAGAAGCCGGTTGCTTTTATCACCCGGGCAAAAAGGCGGCCGTCACCTGTTCGTCCTGCGGTCGGTTTTTGTGTGCGCTGTGCGACGTTGAGTTCAACAACCGGCATCTTTGTCCGCTGTGTCTGGAAACGGGAAAAACCAAACACAAGATAAAAAATCTGGAAAACCATCGCGTATGCTATGACAAAGTTGCTTTATATATCGCCCTGATTTCAATGATATTCGTATGGTTTACTCTTATTACTGCGCCCGTTGTTCTTTTTATGGTCATCCGGTACTGGGGTGTCCCCGGCAGTATCATACCACGGACTAAAATCCGATTTGTCCTGGCATTCACGATTGCCTGTTTACAAATTGCCGCATGGATTCTATTTTTTGGCAGCCTGATGACTTCTTGATAGCCGAATACCGTCCAGATTAACTGGAACATTGATAAAAGAATCAACCACGAAAGCACGAAAGGAGGGAAACACGAAAAGGAAAAATTTCGTGCTTTTTTTATTTCGTGTTTTCGTGGTCAGCATTAATTTTTTTGAAAAGCTATTTTATGAGCGTAGAAAAATCTTTATATCAGCGATTGCCCGGTAAAAAAAAGGGCTTTTTAATCGGACACCATACCCTCTGGCAAGGCACCGACCATTTGCTTCAGATCTATTCGCGATTGGGTGTAGAGGACTATAAGCGCTATTACTTCGATGATATTCAAGCCATCGTCACTCGCAAAACCGGGTCGGGAAGGATTCAAAATATTGTTGTCGGGGCCCTGTCCGGTCTATTCTGTCTTTTTGCGGTTACCTCCGGCGGCGGCTGGAGCTTTTTTCACGCGGCAGTAGCTGCTGCCATATTGCTTATCTTGCTGATAAACGTTTTTAAAGGCCCCACCTGTGAAACGGTTTTGCTGACTGCCGTTCAGACTGAAAAATTGTACTCGCTGAATCGCTTGAAAACGACCGAGCCGGTGATGAACCGGCTCAGAGCGATCATCGAACGGCGACAGGGACGAATCGATCCGAACATCTTTGATAAACAGTCGGTTTCTTCACCCGCCCAGCGAACCAACAGTCCCTCCAGCGGTGCCAGGCAGCGCAGATTGAATGCTCAAAAGCATGAACGCGGGCGGGTGCATTTATTTTTATTTGCATTATTGGTCGCCGATGGTCTTGTTGTCGCTGCCAGTTTTATGCTCACCCATGTCGCCCTGACGCTTATGGGGTCGGCCATAACGATGTTGCTGGGAATCTGTGTGGTTGTGGCCCTGGTCAAGCAGCATGAGAGTAATTTGAAACGCTCCCTCCGCACCCTGACCTGGGCGGCGCTGGGATATGTCTGCTTTTCATTTATTGCCGGCTATATTCTCAGCATGGGCATCGCATTCAGACATCCCGAGATTTTAAGGAACCAGTGGGAATTGTTCAAACTGTTTGCCACTACCTCGCCCTGGGAAAGTCCCTTGCTAATGACGGTTAATATTATCGCCATCAGCGGCGCAGCTGTTATCGGGATCCCGGGGCTTTTCATGTTGAAAAACCCTCAGCAAGTCATCCAGCGACAAGCCATTAACCCGCCTTCAGCCCTGCCGGCCGCGCCGACCCAAAAAGGTGTTGTGAAAAGGATGCCCTGATGGAAGATCTGCTGCATCAGCGATGCTTTAATCATATGCTGCGCGAAGCGGTTGCCCGCTGCCCGGAGTGCCACCGCTATTTTTGTCGCGAATGCGTGACCGAACATGAAGACAAAGTACTGTGTGCGGCCTGCCTGGGTAACAAGATCAATGGCGATGTTGCCAGCCGAAGCCGCTTTGGCCGATTTGCCCGCTTTATCCATTTTTTGTTGGGTGCAATGCTTCTGTGGGTATTCTTCTATTATCTCGGGCAAATTCTGCTGTCACTTCCTTCCTCATTTCACGAAGGAACCTTATGGGAAATGGGGTGGTGGAAGCCGCAATGAAATCCAGGTCAAAACAACACCGTAAAGGTGTGATCCTCCTTTTAGAAGAAGCGGTGCATTTACTGCGAAAGACACCTCTGTTTTTGCTTTCCAGCTACTTCATTGGAACGTTGCCGTTTTTACTGGGCCTGTTTTATTTTTGGGCCGACATGAGCCGCAGTGCCGATGCCAGGAGCTACCATGCGGTGGCTTCTCTGGGTCTTGCGCTGCTGTATATATGGATGAAATGCTGGCATGTCGTATTTGCCGCAAGAGTAAAGCTGAAAATCAGCGGAGAACCTTTGCCGCGATGGACCTTGCAGCGAGTTCTGTTACTGGCCGCAAATCAGGCCATTATTCATGCGAGCGCTTTTTTCATTCTGCCGCTGGCAGCCCTGGTCTTTATTCCCTTTGGCTGGTGCTATGCGTTCTATCAAAATGCAACCGTCTTGGCGCCTACCGAGCTGAATGATCTAAAAACATTATGTAAAAAAGCGTGGTTTCAGGCCAAACTGTGGCCGCGTCAGAACCATATTCTGATGTCGGTCTTTTTTATGTTTGGCAGCGTTGTTTTTATTAATATCGCTGTTGCGATCTATGGCTTGCCCCACCTATTGAAGAATTATTTCGGTATCGAATCCATGTTTACCCTGAGCGGAACTCACGTCATCAACACAACCTTCTGGGTCGTAACGATCGGAATGGCCTATTTGTGCATGAATCCACTGGTTAAGACCGTTTATGTTCTGCGCTGTTTCTATGGTGCGGCCTTGAAATCCGGCGACGACCTGAAAACAGAATTAAAAGGCCTGTTGCGTAATCGAACCGCGGCCGTCATCGGTATGCTGGTTGTGGCATTATTGGCTGTCAATCCCATACCGTCAACGGCGACTGTGACCGGTTTCACCTCACCCGAAGCACTGGATCGTTCAATTGACGAGGTAATGGGGCGACGGGAGTTTGTCTGGCGGATGCCCAGAGAGAAAATCGCTGAGGATGAAAAAGAGCCCGAGGGGCCGATTGCGTCGGTGGTGGCGTGGATCATCGATAAAGCGGCAAAGGCGTTAAATACCGTCATAAACTGGATTGACAAACTGATCGATTGGCTGATCGGCCTGATGCCCGGTGGTGAGCGGCACAGGGCTTCACCGGATGCAAATTGGGTATCATCCGTGCGGATTGCCGTCATTGCCCTGCTCATCGGGCTTTTGGGTGCACTGGGATATATTCTATGGCGTTCCTGGATGCGTCGACAGGCAGCACAGACAGCGATTGCTGCGGCGGCGCTTGAATCTACACCCGATCTGGAAGACGAAGACACCACCGCCGATGATCTGCCCACAAACCGTTGGTTGGATCTGGCGCGCCAATTAGCCGAAAAGGGGTCATGGCGTCTGGCCATCCGGGCTTTCTATCTGGCGTCCCTCGCCGGCCTGGCCGATCATGAATTGATCACGATAGAAAAGTTTAAATCCAATCAAGATTATGAAATGGAATTGCATCGCAGGGCTCATCAAAAAGAAGGCTTGCTGGCGGCCTTTTCCAAAAGTAGAGAAATATTTGAGCGTGTCTGGTACGGCATGTATAAAATCAGCCGGCCTGATCTGGACAATTTCGCGGCCATTCAAAAAAAGGTGATGACCATTGCTCAACGCTAAGGCCTTACGGGCAATCATTTTTGTTGTTATTGTGTCGGGCTTTATGTTCGGGGTGCTCAAGTTGTTTTTGCTGCGCTTTGAAGCCGGGGATGTATATCCGGCCTATTCGTCGTTGCGCAGTGATCCGCTGGGTAGCCGCGCATTCTACAGCAGTCTGGAAAACATCAATGACAAGGCGGTCAGCCGCAATTACCGTTCCCTGCCAACGCTGGAATTTAATGAAAACACTGCGTTATTTTATATCGGAACGTCCGTATTTGATTCCGATTCCGTGTCAGCGGAGTGGTTCCCGGTATTTGAACGACTCACCAATGCCGACGGCCGGCTGGTTTTATCCTTTCTGCCGGTTGAGAAAAAACCGGCCAACTGGCGAATGTCAAAATGCGCCGCACCCCAAAAAGAAACCAAAGACAACGATAATGCCCATCAGAAAGATGCACCCGACGATAACGGAAATCTATCAAAGCCGCACACAGCTGAAAGAACTTCAGATTCGCCCAATAAGGATGATAAGCACCTGGAAGGAGGGCCCGACCCCTTAACACCTGAAAAGCAGCGCAATTGTGTTTCTTTAAAGGAAAAATGGGGTTTGGCTTTTGCATTTGCCGAAAAACTGCCGGATAAAGCCGCTAATGTCAGTGATGATCCATCCCCGGCCGCTCTAAACGGCCTGCCCCAAACGATCTCCTGGCATACCGCGCTGTATTTTGATGATCTTGATGACACCTGGCGGGTGATTTACACTGCTGATGGCCGGCCGGTCATTGTTGAAAAACCCTATGGCAGCGGCAGTCTGGTGCTCTCGGCCGACTCTTTTTTCCTGAGTAATGAAGCGCTGCGATCTGAACGTCATCCTGAACTTTTAGCCTGGACGCTCGGTCAAAGCACAACCGTCGTCTTTGATGAAACCCATTTGGGTATCTTCAAACACCCCGGGGTACTGAGCCTGATTAAAAAACACCGTTTCCACTGGTTTATATTTGCGGTGGCTGTTTTAGCGCTCTTGTTTATCTGGAAGAATTCAGTTTATTTTGTGCCCCCGCCGAAGAGAAGCCAGACACAAGCGGGCGGAGATTTCATCTCGGATCGGGATTCCACTCAGGGTTTGATCAGCCTGTTGCGCCGTAATATTCCTACCCGAAACATTTTGCAGGCTTGCATCCGGGAATGGGAACGCACGATTCAACCTGAAAAACGGTTCCGCAACGATCAGCTGGTGAAAATAAAATCAGCCTTTAAAATGATAACAGAACGCAGCCCCAAATTCATTGATCCGGTCAGCGGCTATCGACGGATCAGTAAAATAATTTCAAAGGGAAGATACGATGAATGAAAATACGGAAATTTTAAAAAAGGTCCTTTTAAAAACGAAACAGGAAGTCGCCAAGGTGATCATTGGTTACGAGCATGTAGTCGATCAGGCATTGATTGCGATTTTTACCGGCACGCATGCGCTCATCGAAGGTGTACCCGGAATAGCGAAAACCCTGCTGGTGCGGACCCTGGCGCATGTGATGCAGTGTGATTTCGCGCGTATTCAATTTACGCCGGATTTGATGCCGACCGATATCACCGGAACGCATGTCTTTAACCTGCAGACCAGTGAATTTTCGCTGGTGAAGGGCCCGGTTTTTTGCTCGTTTTTGCTGGCCGATGAAATCAACCGGGCACCGGCCAAAACGCAATCGGCATTGCTGCAGGCCATGCAGGAACGAACGGTCACCATTGACCGCGAGACGCACCCGTTACCCGCGAATTTTACGGTGTTTGCCACCCAAAACCCGATCGAATATGAAGGCACCTATCCGCTGCCCGAAGCCCAGAAAGATCGGTTTATGCTCAAAATCACCATGAACCCTCCCGGCAAAGATGAGGAACTCACACTTGCTCGACGAATGCTGGGTAAAGATACGCCTGAGGATACCCTGGCCAGTGGTGCGGTTCAGCAGATCATCAAGCCGGAGGTCTTGCCAAAACTGCGCGCGGCCCTGGAAGGGATTCTCGTCAAAGAGGACCTGGTCGCATACGTGGTGGACATCGTTCGTAAAACCCGCAACCATCAAAGCGTTATGGTCGGCGCCGGGCCGCGGGCCACCCAGGCGCTGCTGCTTTCCAGCAGGGCCTTTGCAATCATTAGCGGTCGGGATTTTGTTACCCCTGATGATATCAAAACAATGGCTTATCCGGTGCTGGAACATCGGCTGATTCTGCGGCCCGAATATGAAATCGAGGGACTGACGATTAGGGAGGTCATCGAAAATATTCTTAAGGAAATTACCGTTCCACGTTAATGATAGTTTTTACATTATTCGACAAGTGCCTAAAATGACTAAAATGCCTAAAGTGCCTAAAATTTTGGAAGGATTTCAGTTGTTATTTAATTTTAGGCATTTTAGCTCACTTTAGTTCACTTTAGGCATTTGTAGATTACCAAGACTTGGATTATTGCTCTGAATTAAAGTTGTTAAAATGAAAAAGATCGAGTGACCGAACAGTGAAACTTGTTCCGACATACCGCCTCATGTTGTTTGTGGGGCTTATCGTTTTGCCTTTTACCCTGGTGCTGCTGGTGGTTGACGCTGTGGTTGTGCCCACCATCTTTGTGGCGGTGGCGATCCTGGCTGTTGTGATCATGGATGCCTATCGTTCACGGGAACGGCTGGCGGGTATACGCGTCATTCTGCCGGAGGTTGTTCGGATTTCAAAGGGCAGGGAGGGCAATTTTGATCTGCAGATTGAAAACGAGAAACTGACGGTCAGACGCATTCGACTGGGTTTGGCATTCCCGCAAGAAATTTATACACCGGCCATGGAACTTAGCGTCCAACTGCCGGAAGATAATCCGATGTCGTCTATCGCCTGGCTGCTCAAAGGTCTAAAACAGGGACGCTACCCGATTGATCGGTGCTATCTGGAGGCGACATCTTTATGGGGATTCTGGTCGGTTCGCAACACGCTTCGGATCAGCATGGAAATTCGGGTTTATCCGAATCTCTTTGAGGAGCGCAAAAATTTAAGCGCACTTTTTTTAAACAGAGGACTGGGAATTCACGCCCAACGGCAAATCGGCAAAGGGCGGGATTTTGAGCAGCTCCGCGAATATCTTCCCGGTGACAGCTTTGAAGATATTCACTGGAAGACCACTGCCAAACGAGGCTTGCCGATTACAAAAGTTTACCAGATCGAGCGGACCCAGCAAATCTACGTCATCATCGATGCATCACGATTAAGTGCCAGATCTTCAGGGGCCGACCCCCTGTCGGGCAAAGGGGAAGAAGCGCAAAAGCATGCTGACGAATTCACCACGGTGTTGCAGCGCTTCATAACGGCTGCCCTGATCATGGCGCTGGCCGCGGAAAGACAGGGGGATTTGTTTGGTTTGCTGGCCTTTGACGATAAGATACGCTCTTTTCTAAAAGCCAAAATGGGCAGGGCGCATTTCAATGTTTGCCGGGATGCACTCTACACGATGCAACCGCAAAGGGTCTCTCCCGATTTTGCTGAATTGTTCACATTTATCGCCAGCAAAATCCGTCGGCGGGCCCTGCTGGTTTTTTTAACCCATTTAGATGATCCGGTCCTGGCCGACAGTTTTACACAGCACATCGATCTAATCTCAAGGAATCATGTGGTGCTGGTCAATATGATCAAACCCAGGGTCGTGAAACCGCTTTTTGCGTCCGAATCCGTTTCTTCGGTTAATGATATTTACAGCGATCTGGGCGGCCACATGGCCTGGCGGCGGATACGGGAAACCCAAAAAGTTTTACAAAGACGCGGTGTCGGCTTTGCCATGTTGAATAACGAAAACCTCTGCTCGGAGATGGTTTCACAGTATCTGGCCTTGAAGAGAAGGCAGATCTTATAATTTAAAAATGCCTAAAATGAACTAAAATGAGCTAAAATGCCTAAAATTCAAGAGAAAACCCATGAGTCGTAAGAAATTTGCCAAAGACCTTAATTTTAGCTCATTTTAGGCATTTTAAATTTTAGCTCATTTCATTGTGATATGATAATAGATCTTCAAAAATTCATCGCCGAGGAGCGCCCGAGCTGGGTGGAGTTGGAAGCGGTTTTGGACCGGCTTGAAAAAAGACCGGAGATCACCTTAACACTCGGGCAGCTTGAACGCTTTCATTATCTTTATCAGCGGGCCTCGGCGGATCTGGCTAAGATTTCGACTTTTTCCGCTGAGCCGAACACCCGGCTTTATCTTGAATCGCTGGTGGGAAGAGCCTTTGGCGAGATCCATGAAACCCGTGAAAAACCCCACCGGCTCCGACCATTGCACTGGTTTTTCACCACCTTTCCGCAGACGTTCCGCAAACATATTCGCGCCTTCTGGATCAGCCTGCTGGCGATCGGGGTGGGCGCAGCCTTTGGCGGATTTACGGTTATCGTGGATTCGAGTACAAAACAGATACTGCTTCCGTTTTCTCATCTGCAGGGGGATCCGTCGGAGCGGGTAAAAAAAGAAGAAGACGTCAATGCCGATCGACTCAAAGGCGCCAAAACCACCTTTTCCTCATTTTTAATGACCCACAATACCAAAGTGGCCATTTTTACGCTGGCACTGGGTCTGACCTGGGGGATCGGCACATTGATCATGTTATTTTACAATGGCATCATTTTAGGCGCGGTGGCCGTCGATTATGTGATGGCAGGGGAGACGTCCTTCCTTTTAGGATGGCTGCTGCCTCACGGGGCTGTTGAAATTCCGGCCATTTTGCTTGCCGGGCAGGCGGGCATTGTACTGGCCGGGGCGCTTATCGGTTGGGGCAAACCGATATCTTTGCGAATGCGGCTGCGCAAAATATCCAATGATCTGGTGACGCTCATATCCGGCGTGGCCCTGATGCTGGTATGGGCTGGAATTATTGAAGCCTTTTTTTCACAATATCATGAGCCGGTCATGCCCTATGCGGTCAAAATTGGATTCGGCGTTTTTGAATTGATTATTCTGGCGTTGTTTCTGGGGATGGCCGGCAGAAAATCAGAAAATCTAAATGCCTAAAATGATCTAAAATGATCTAAAATGCCTAAAATTTAAAAGGGAAATTTATGAATCGTAAGAAATTTGCCAGAGACCTTGAGAAACGAACGCGACGATTTGCTGTTAGGATAATAAAGATATCAGCAAAATTGCCTAATACTCCTGAGGGACGAGTTGTTAGAAATCAACTCACAAAGGCCGGAACTTCGGTTGGCGCCAATTACCGAGAAGCCAATCGAGCGAGAAGTAAAGCAGATTTTAGAAACAAAATAAAAATATGTGAAAGTGAAGCAAGTGAAACCCAATTCTGGTTAGAAGTAATTGCAGAAATAAAATGGTTAACCTGGGAGGAAATAAAGGCCGATTATGATGAATGCAGTGAGCTACTTGCCCTGTTCACATCTATAGGAAGCAAGTAGACGATTAATGCACGATATAAATATTTTTTTATATTTTAGATCATTTTAGGCATTTTACATTTTAGATCATTTGTTGCTTTGCACCGCATTGATAGGGAATGCTATAGTGACCGATAGGACCAACATACTGGTGCTTAGAACCCCAGAAGGGATCGAATTCTCGCTGCTGCTCGCGGGGCCGATTACACGCTTTCTGGCCTGGGCAATCGATCTGGGGACGATTTTTGCCCTCATTACGATATTAAATGTGGTTTTCGGGCTCCTGGGTATTCTCAGCCGTGATCTGGCAATGGCGGCCAATATTATCGGGTTTTTTATTGTTTCGATCGGCTACGGCATTTTAACGGAGTGGTACTGGCATGGTCAGACACTGGGCAAACGGCTTTTGCGGCTCAGAGTTATGGATGAACAGGGCCTGCGGCTTCAATTCAGCCAGGTTGTCATCCGGAATCTGTTAAGATTTGTCGACAGTTTGCCGGCGTTGTATCTGGTTGGCGGTCTGGCATGCCTGATTAATAAGCGCGCGCAACGCCTGGGAGATTTTGCGGCCAATACCATTGTGGTCTGGAGTCCTCTTATTGCCGAACCGGACTTGAAGCAGCTTTTAGAGAGCAAGTACAATTCCTTCCGGGAATATCCGCATATAGAAGCCCGTCTCAGGCAGAATGTCTCGCCTTTAGAGGCCCAGATTGCGGTTGAATCGATCGTGCGACGCAATGACCTGGAGCCCCGGGCCCGGGTTGAGCTTTTCCATGAGCTCAGCGGTTATTTCAAAAGCATTGTAAGCTTTCCGCAAGAAGCCATCGACGGAATTTCCGACGAGCAATATGTGCGTAATGTGGTTGAAGCGCTTCTGCGACCCAAAGCCCCTAAAATAAGCAGCTAAAGTGAGCTTATCCGCCAAAGATCGGTGGCGCAAGAGTACTGAAAGTAGACACTTTCTCCCAATAATCCTACCTTGTAACCCCCTGCCTTGATATTTACCGGAAAAACCTGTTATCTTTTTTTAGAGCGTTTTGATTCTGGCAATCAAGATTGCAGGTATCGAAAAAACACGATTTTTATGTGATCATTTATTAGATATCGCCATTTATCATAAACTACCGATCATCTCAATGTATATGTACTTTGCATATTCGCAGATATTGGTGCAGATTTTTTAATTGACACAGAAAACTGTTTTTTATAGTTTACATTCTAAAGATTCTCACTTCGACACATGACCTCACCTTGAAACCGACACAGTTGCTGTAAAATACCTCCTTCTCGGCCGGCCTCTTGTTAGTCTGAACACCACACTCACCGATACCATTTAGTAACACCGAATTTTAGCTAAAGGAACTATAAGCTCGTAATTTAAGTCAAATCCATATTCATCTGCATGATATGTGGGGTATTATGTTAGGTGTTCCGTTTAAATAGCCAAGTAGCTGAGCAAAGTTGCTTGGCTTTTTTATTAGCGAAAGGAGGTCGATTATGAAAAAATGTATAATAGCTTTAGCTCTTGCGGCCGTCACTATGTGTTTATGTATATATGGATGTTCAGAGGTTCAAGTTAAAGGATCCCCGGAAAGAGATTATGATTTGGAACCCGTAGGATTTTGCTATGATGCACCTATAGAGGGACATAGTGGTAAATTGTTAGTCTACCCATACATTCATAATCCTGGTAGCAAGGATGTTTGCTACAGATATGTAACAGCTGAGGATCCTTATGATATGATGATTACTTCTGGTTTACGTTTGGTTGGCTTTGGCCGCACGAATCATGATTATGCCCGTTATAAGGAACTCGACCCGTATACGGAATGTAGCGCCGCCACAGATTTCATAATTGGTGCTGGCAAGACCCAAAGGGTAAAGAGGGGAC
>Ga0209536_100002615_pt1 | contig 29336 bp, 23 predicted proteins | sample DeeMarSeWOR28_12_FD_187461 | JGI IMG/M metagenome (GOLD analysis project Ga0209536, IMG submission 187461) | Marine sediment microbial communities from White Oak River estuary, North Carolina - WOR-2-8_12 (SPAdes) (version 2) | ecosystem: Environmental > Aquatic > Marine > Intertidal zone >...
AAATAATTGTAGTGCAAACCGCTCTCAATATCATAATACTGGCCAGGGAAACGGATATTCAGCGTGACGTTGTTGCCGTCAGCGTCCAGGTCTTCATTAATTGTGGCCTTGCCAAACGGATCATATACCGCACTCCAGACTGCCGCACCGGTTTCATCTGACAGCATATGCGGCGTACCCAGGTGGTCGTTATGCGCATAGTAAACCGATCTGTTGTAACCGGAGGTTGAGCATCCGGCTGCTGTTCCACCAGAGAGTGCGCAATTCTGCACAAGGTAGACATCATTTATATCGATGTGACCATCCCCGTTAACATCTCGGGAGACATCACCGGTGTTGTAGTGATTGAAATACCAGATCAGGAAATCATCTACGCCGACTGCGCCGTCATTATCCATATCGGCATTGAGGATCGACTCGCCTCCGCCTGGCTCATATACAATAGTCGCCAGCAGCTCATCATTCAGATAGATATATTCCTGCTTTACCCTGCCAGAAGAACCTGTCTCTGCAAGCAGCTTTCCTCCCAGTCCGTAGACGTATACCGTCTTGTTTTTGAACCCGTATGCACCTGCTGTTCCTCTGTCGAGCAAGGCTTTCATGGTGCGTTCGCCGAGCCCGTTGTAGGTATAAAAGGCTTTGCCAGATATATTTGATACCCTGTTATCGGATGTATAACTGATCGCCATACCACCGACATTTCTGGTGTTGCCATTGGCATCAAGCACAACTGAACCACCTGCATTGGTATTCATGCGGTTTGTATTGGTATCGTAACTGTAAATATCGGTCACACTATTGACCTGTTTGCTGATCCTGTTGCCATTTATATCGTAGCCATAGTCTCTTGATCCGTACGGACCTGAAGAAGTATCCAGCCTGTCGAGCGCATCATAATCATGATCCTTGCTACCTTCAGATGAATAAAAAGTCGCAGGGTTGCCATTGGCATCGTAATATATTACGTCGTAGAAATAGCCGCCATTGCCGGTAATAAAGGTACGATAGGCCTGGTCCATATAACCGAATATCGATGAGCCATTATCTCGTGTAACTAATCGCTCCGGACCGAACGGATAATACAGCGCGGATGTTACCAGGTTCTTTTCACCGTAATTGAGGATTACGCTGTAGGCGTTACCGGCAGCATCATAGGTATATGTCACCTTGTTACCACCCGGGTAAATCATGTCCTGAATTCGGCCGACTGCATCGTATCTATATGACACTTGCGATATTGCCTGCTCATAGGCAGGAAATGTTGCTACCGTCTGCGTGGAAGACTTGATATCGCCAAAAGCAGTGTAGCCATAAGACACGGTAACGACACCCCGATTCACGGAGCACAACTTGCCCGCACCGTTTTCACATGTGTCATATACATATATGACATCATCCGATGTTCCGGGCGCATCCGCCAGGGTAAGCCTGCCCAGCGCATCGTAGCTGTAGTTGAATACCTGCCCTTTGGCATCAGTCATGGATGCTATATTACCGGATTCATCATGCGTGTAGCTTGATGTTCCCGTATCCGGGCTTGTCAGCGACATCATGTTTCCCAGATCATCATAGGCATAACTCGTCCGACCGCCATTGGGATCTGTAACCGATACAAGGTTGTCCTGAGCATCATAACCGAACAGGGTCAGCGCGTTTGCTGACGCTGGATCCGCACCACCCAGGTCCTGCGTTATCGATGTCAGGCGCCGCAGCGCATCATAACTGTAGTCGGTAACGACATTCTTGCCGTCCGTTTTATAATCCAGCGTGCCATCAGGCGAATAATCATGATTACGTGTCTCGTTTACCTGCGCACTGACATCCAGCCTGTTATAGGCATCAAACGACTGCTCCAGTGTTTTTAACAAGATATTCGACTGATCATATATATTCTCATTGATGACATTGCCCTCGGTATCCAGGTCGTATTCTATATAGTTATTAAAGCTGTCATAAATTCTATATAGGCGACGAGCATCGTCATACTCAAATGTCAGTGTAGTGGCTTCATTAGTGGCATAGCCCTGTGTAATGGACTCAACTTCGCCGGTTGCGATGTAAGTCCAGCGCGTAGTCCTGGTGTCGCCAGAAGAGAGGTCGGTAAGTGTCTGCGTTTCCAGTCGATCATTACCGGGATAATAGGTGAAATCTGCCTGCAGGTTGGTACCGGTTGTATATGATGCTCTCTTTCCGGTTGCCGTGTAGGTAATATTGTCGTAAAGAACGACTCCCAGTGGCGCCATTACCGTCTTTACCCTGGCACGGTTATTACCCTCTGCTTCGCTATCGGGAAAGTAAATAATGTTATAGATATCTTCGACATCGGTGCGTGGTCCATTAATTTCTGATAACTGATGATATGGACCGCTGTATACAAATGACTGCGACCAGAACACAGGCGTGGCGTCCGGCCTGTAGCCATTTACTGTTATTGACGTGGTATTACCATAATCATCATAGGTATATGTCGTTGTCCTGGTACCTGCCGCATAGACAGATGATTCCGTTTTTGTCTTTATCTTGTTCTGATAGCGAGGATCATAAGTGTAGGATGTTGTACGCTCTTCTGGAGTCGCTACGGCTTCAGTCACGATACCGGGATTACCGTACTCGTCATGATCTTCATACGTAGTGTTCTGGCCGTATTCATTTTTACTGAGTAAATTGAGTGTACTGTCGTTAGGCGAATCCAGGTCAAAATCGTAGTCATAACTTTTACTTCCGTTGGCGCAAGCAACACATTCCGGACCGTCATACTGCATCAGCATCCCTTTCAATACGACGTCAGAATAATGGTATGTTGATTGATAACCACGGCTATTTGTCACGGTATTTGATAGCGCGCCATATATCACGCTGACACTATCGATCCTCAACTCTGGTAAAGCATCCGGCGTGCCCAGATAAGACGATTTAGCCAGCCCATCCTGGTAATAATCAAACGTACTTACCCGTATGTTACGCTCGTCTGTTACTCCAGTCAGCGCCCCTGGATAGTCGCTGTTTTCATAATGATATTTCACGGACGAAAGATCCGGATTGATTACTCCAGCCAGGTTAGAGCTTAAGTAACTGTATTGCCACACCCTGCTCGAGTCATCTGAAATATAGTCTATATAGCCATCATCATTATATTGAATATCTATATACTTCCCCAGACTGTTTTCCACGCGTGATACAAGGCCATCACTATAAGTAATTGTCTCATGCACACCGTTTGGGTAATCTACATACAACAATCTGCCTGAATAATCGTATGTTTCTTTAACTTTATCCGGAGTGGTGAGAACATAATTTACTCTATATATAACAACTTCTTTTTCGACTGGCGCTGGCGTTACATCCATCTCATCCAGCTCGAATCCAGCACTAAACACATCTTCCCAGACAGCCGCCATATCTTTACCGGTACCGTAATATATTTTCTGAAACTTGATAACGTTCCCGTCCGGTCTGTGAAATTTTAAATAATCATCCCATTTGCTACCCACATCCCGATAAACACCATGAGTTGATATTGAAGAGTTTGCACGATAACGCCCATCAACGAATATCCTGCACTCATCATTGACCCATTGGGTATCTGCATATTTGTATGCCTGCAAGTTCTGAAGTGTCCCGGGATCGAGCCCTGATGACTGATCTGTTATTTCCGATATACCTGCTTCACATGCTGCCTGCCTGGTTGAATACAGGCTTGACTGGAACGGATCAGACTCCATTCCGTCTGAAGAAACATGGACATTGTCACCGGTTCTCAGCGCATCATTTCTTTGCATGCGACGATCATAGGTATGCGTCCACTTATTACCAATTGAAGAACCAGTTAGAGTCGACTGACTATTATAATAACGCGCGAAACCAGGCCGACTTATGCCTGACGGCATCGTATCAGTAATATCTGTATATATTTTATATTTATTGCCATTTATAAGATTTATTGGATGTTGCGAGCTAGTGCAGCTTTCCCCCTGATCTTCGTTTTCGAATTCACCGGCATCCATGAAGTACCCTAGATCATCCGGCTCTGCCACTATAGATGCCTCTCTCCACCAGTACCACTTTGCAGTGGTGCTATCATAACTCTCGCACGCAACAAATGCCGTTTCAGGTGAGGTAAAATTGACTCCGGCTATGCGTTTCCCACCACTGTTCAGTGCACATCCTAATGCAGCTGCACTGTATGCATCAGGCAGACCTAATTGATATGTGGAATGAGCATTTACACTCCATGCTGCTGCGGTATTTGCATGAAGAAACAGGAATGCAGTTGATAAATATAAAACCGATCCGGTATTTATAATATGGCTTGCCAAGCGGCTATAGAGGCACTTTCCGGCTTCACGCCTGGTTATTCCCTTGTCACAATATCGATGTTGTTTTTGATCTATACGATTACACATGAGCAACTTCCTTGTTGAATGAATAAGCACGATTAACTTGCCGTGGAAATATATGTGTAAATTATTATCCAGTCAATTTTTTCTTCAATATTAGAATCAGTATACCTCTATAAAGACTGTACCCCCAACCATTGCTTCCAATGCTTGAACAAATCCTCATCCAGTGACGCAAGCACAGACCGGTCTTCGTACATCCCTCTGAATACAGGCTCACCATCGTGTGATATTGATTTTCCACCGGCCTCATGCAGTATTAAATTACCTGCCGCATAATCCCAGGGTTTTTGTCCACCATGCAGGTAAATGTTGAAACGACCTGCTGCGAGCCAGCACCAGTCGAGTGCAGATGATCCTATGTTGCGCTGTGAACTGAATGGCGTTTCGTCAATGAGCCTTGCTGCAAGCTCCTTTGATAACCGCTTTAGATCTATTTCTGCGATTACACTGTCGATTTCCGTCTTGTTTGAAGCGTGCTTTAGCAACTCACCGCTTAACGCAGCACCCTCACCTTTTACTGCAGTGAATACCTCCTCACGCAAAGGATCGTAGATGAACCCCAGTACTTGCTGTTTATTCATTATCAGTGCAATCGATACGGCAAAAAACGGCATACCGGTCGCATAGTTGTTGGTGCCATCTAGCGGATCTACGCACCAGTAACCGGCCTCGTTCGCCATTGCTGCACGCTGTTCCTGTTCGGTCATTTCTTCACCGAGAATAGCGAATTCAGGCCATGCATTAGCCAGCTCTTGTTCCAGACGTTTCTGCATGGCCTTGTCAGCAGCAGTTATGATGCTGCCATCAGACTTGTGCTCGTATTCAATTTTACCGAAACCGGGAAGCAGTATTTCCTGTGCTGCAGGTTTGACAATGGCTTCGAGTTGTTTCAGATCGGGGAGTGTCATTTATGCTATGTTCGAAAAAGTCACTGGATTCCCGCTTTCGCGCGAATGACATTAAAGTATACTCGTTACCAGGGTATATCCGTCCCATCTATATCAATAAACCGCCCGCTATCTTCCGGTTTCAATGAAAGAAGAATATTGAACAGGCTTTTTACACTTTCGCGTGTTGTTATTTCCGCATTCGGGCCACCCATATCGGTCTTGACCCACCCGGGATGCAATGCAACACACTTGATGCCGTCATCCCTGAGATCGATCGACATGCTTTTTACCACTGCATTCAATGCAGCCTTGCTGGAACGATAGATGTAGCTGCCACCTGAACCGTTGTCGTCCATACTGGCCATCTTGCTGCTCATGCAGGCAATGATTTTTTGCTTACCCATGCGCAGCTGTTCGATCAGCGCTTCAGACACTTTCAGTGGCGCTATGCTGTTGACCTGGAATGTATTGATCCAGCTCTGCACATCGACATGACCGAACTTGTTCTTGTCAGAACCGTAGATACCGGCATTGTTGAACAGGATATCGATGGCTTCATTGCGCAGTTCATAAGACAGCGCCTGAATGGTTGCCAGTTCGTACATATCCGCCACGTGTACACTGACGCGGCCATTCGCCAGTTTGGCCAGATCAAGCAGGGAATCCGCCTGTTGCGGGTGCCGGCAGCAGGCAAAGATGCGCCAGTTATGTTCGATGCCGTACTTCACCATTTCGAGGCCAATGCCCCTGCTGGCACCTGTTATCAACACATTCATCGCTGCTAGCTCCTTGTTTTAACTACAGTCACAGGCTGTGCTTGCAAGCCCGTATGGATTGTGCAATAGTCATACGACCGTCTGAATTACGGACATGCTTGTATGGCTCATTCAATTCTCGTTACTGGTGCAACCGGCTTCGTCGGCAGCCACGTGCTTGAAGAGCTGATACAGATCGGCCATAAAGACCTGCATATTATCGCAGCCTGCCGGGATCGTCGAAACCTGATTCCCGGGTTTAACGGCGAAGTGCGCGAAGGCGACCTGCGCGATCCCGGGTACCTCGATCGCGTGCTGGCCGGGGCCGATATCCTGATTCATTGCGCCGCATGGACATCGCTCTGGGGCAAGCGCAAGGAATCAGAGGAACTGTTTCTCACACCCAGCCTGGAGCTGATCGACAAGGCCCTGGAGTGGAGAGTGAAGCGCTTTGTTTTCATCAGCACCACCAGCGCATCATCACCAGAGTACTCCGCGGATGCCAACAATCCCGGCATCCCCCGCCGCTACTGGCCACATCTGAATAACGTGATCAGGATTGAAAACGCGATGCGTGAAAATTCATATCACGGCATGTCGATGGTAAACCTCAGGCTGGGGCTGTTCGCCGGCGAGCGCTATGCGCTTGGCCTGTTGCCGATTCTGTTACCGCGCCTGAAAACACGCCTGGTACCCTGGGTGGCCGCTGGCAAAACCGGTTTGCCGATCATCAGCGGTAAAGATATCGGGCAGGCCGTCGTCCGTGCCGCAGTCGCACCGGGCCTTGTGTCCTATGAATCATTTAATGTTGTCGGACCTGAAGTGCCGGACGCGCGCGAAGTTATCGACTATATCTGCGATAACTTTGGCTATCCGAAACCACTGTTCAGCGTACCCTTCCCTGTCGCCTATACGTTTGCATGGTTGATGGAAAAACTTGACAGGCTGGTTCCATGGGAACCTCTGGTAACACGCAGCATCATCCACCTGCTGGAAGACACGCATGCAAGCAATGACAAGGCACGCGAGATGCTGGGCTATTCACCGGAGATACACTGGAAGGAAGCCGTGCATAGCCAGATAGAAGCCATGAAGCGTAACGAATTCAAAGGCATGAAAATGCACCGGCCGTATAAGCCGGTTTCGATGGATAAGGGTGATTGATAATGCCGCTGGTCTGGATGTGCCTTATGAAATGCTGCAGGAGATCCCTCGTCACATTTTCTTTTTGTTCAAAAGAAAATGCTCTGTCGGGATGACAGAGCATTATTTAGTAGTCTTTGCGTTCTCTGCGCCATAGCGCCTTTGCGTTAAGATTTACCCGATGTTGTAGAAACGATTCAGGTAGAACTGTTCATACTGGTCCGCTGGCAGCGCCTTGCTCCAGTAGTAACCTTGAGCCAACTGGCAACCCAGTCCTTTTAACATCTGTAACTGACGATCGTTTTCGATACCTTCAGCCAGCAATCGCAATTTCAAACCACGCGTCAGACCTGCGATAGCTTCGACAATTGCAGTGTCTTCCCTGCTGTCTGGTGTACCTGCGATAAATATACGATCGATCTTGACGATATCGACCGGGAAGTCTTTCAGATACGCCAGCGATGCAAAGCCGGTACCAAAATCATCCAGTGCAATGGTCACGCCCATACCACTCAGGATATTGAGCACCTTTTCGACTTCGCCAACATTGTCGATGAGTGCGCTTTCGGTAATCTCTATGGTGAAATTGGAAGGTTCCAGTGCATTCTCGTGTATGACTTCCTTGAACAGGGCAAGTACATCCATATCACGGAACTGACGGGGTGCAATATTGATTGATACGTTCTGGTTTTCCAGTCCTTCATCTTTCCATGCTTTGAGCTGCCTGGCTGCAGTTCGAACCAGTTTTTCACCGATCGGAACAATCAGGCCACAGTCTTCAGCAAGTGATATAAAATCGATGGGCTTGATAATGCCCTTGTCAGGATGTTCCCAGCGTAATAGCGCTTCAACACTAACGATTTCGTTTTTGTGAATATCAATGGTTGGCTGGTAATACACCACAAACTGGTCTTCGTCCAGCGCCTTGCGCAAGCTGTTTTCAAGCTCCAGACGCTCCATCGCGGTAACACTCATTTCCGGCTTGTAGAACTGGAAGCAATGACGGCCGTTTTCCTTGGCACGGAACAATGCGGTGTCCGCATTTTTCAGCAGTGTACGTGCGTCTTCGCCATCATCCGGGTAAATTGCGATTCCGATGCTGGCGCCAGTGAAGGTTTCCTGATCATCCAGGCGAACATTATGCTCAAGTACCGTCGACAGGTTATCCGCTATCGATATCGCATCATCGACACCGTCAATGTTCTCGACGATCACGGCAAACTCATCACCACCCAGTCGCGCAACCGTGTCCGCGCGACGCAGTGATCTTGACAGCAGATCACCCACGGCCTTGATCAGCTTGTCACCGGCATCATGTCCGAATGAATCGTTTACCAGTTTAAAATCATCCATATCAACCAGCAGCAATGCCAGTGATTCACGATGTCTCGCAGAACGATCAATGGAGTGCTCCAGGCGGTCCGCAAACAGCAGGCGGTTCGGCAGGTTGGTCAGCGTATCGCGATAAGCCAGCAGTTCGACTTTACGTTCAGCCACGACCGTCGAAACGACAGATTTTACCCGGTGCTTGAGCACTGCCCACTTGATGGGTTTGGTTATGAAATCAATGGCGCCGACATCATAGGCGCGTTCGACAGAGGCATCGTCATCGAGGCCAGTGATCATCATTACCGGTACATCGGTATGACCCTTGTCCTTGATTTGCTTGCAGGTAGTAAACCCGTCTATGCCCGGCATGACCGCATCCAGCAACACAAGTGCAGGATGGTGCTTCTCAACCGCCTTAATGGCTTCGATGCCGTCAGCAGCCTCAACAATATCGAACTCTTCTGACTCCAGCACATGCCGGATCATCAATCGGATTGAGGGATCATCGTCCGCCAGGACAACGACAGGGCGCTCATCATATTTTTGAGTGTCATTAAAAAGTGAGACCACGTTAGACATACGCCTAAGACTCCTAACAGTGTGTTTTTCCTATATAAAGGAACTCGAATGATATACATACGAGTGTAGTCTCTACTCACCTTTTTGCAGAAAATCGCAGATATTATGATTTATTTTTATGCGGAAATTATACCCTAGTTTACCCTTGATGGGCAGCATTCACAGGATTATTTCAGGCTCTTGCTGACCAGCTCATAAACATCGCTGGAAAGGTGCGGAAGCTGGCTCAGTCTCTCCAGCTCAGCTTTCATCATAGTCTGCGCATCTGCACCGAAGCGGTGCCAGCGGGTCATCGGCGACAGCAGCCTGGCGGCAATCTGCGGATTCAGTTCATTCAGCTTCTCGACATATTCGCCGAGAAGGCGATAACCGTCACCGCTTGCGTCATGAAAACACACCGGGTTTGCCGTGCAGAACGCCCCCAGCAGCGCACGTGTGCGGTTCGGGTTCATCAGGTCGAAATCGGCATGCTTGAACAGCTTTTTCACCGTATCGATGGTGTCATCCAGCACTGCCATGGCCTGGATGGTGAACCACTTGTCGATAACAAGGTGCTCCTGTTTCCATTGCTGGTAAAACGCCTCGGTTACATGCTGTCGTTGACTGGTATCGTTGTGGACCAGCACTCTGAATCCCGCCAGCTGATCCGTCATGTTGTTGGCTGTCTCGAACTGATTCAACGCCAGTGATACATGCGCCTCGGCATCATCATAAAACAGGTACGACAGGGCAACGTTTTTAAGGAAACGCCCGCCCATGGCCTCAGAAGATAAACTGAATTCTTCAGCCCGGTTTGCATTATACAAATCCAGCCATTCCTGCTGCATTCGGTGAGACAGTTGCTTGTGAATAAATTTGCGTGCGCCGTGTATGGCATGCACATCGGCCACATCCATACGCTCGGAGATGTAGGAGATGGACGGCAAAGACAGGGCGCGCGCAAGCAGCGACTTGTCCAGCGCCGTGTCGTGCATCGTCTTGCTGTAAGCATCTATAAAATAATCGGGCATTTCAAGCCTGTCATTATTTTGTATTGACCTGATCAGTTGCAGAATAATGCGTGTCGCAAGTTGCTGGCCCGCATCCCAGCGATTGAATTCATCGCTGTCGTGCGCCATGCAAAATGCGAGTTCATCATTAGAACGATCAAACTCGAGCTTGACCGGTGCCGAATAACCACGAAACAGAGATACGACCGGTTTGTGGTCAATATTGTTGAAAACGAAAGTCTGATTATCCTGCTTGAAGTCAAGCACATGTGTAGTCCGGCTGTCGCCGCCGGCACGCTGGACTTTCATATCTCTACCGTCTGCATTCATCAAGCCAAGGCGTACCGGGATATGGAACGCCCGCTTTTCTTCCTGCCCGGGTGTTGGCGGCGTTTTCTGGCTCAGGCTGAGCGAGTAAGTTTGCGCCGAGGCATCATAATTTTCAGATACCGTGACAACCGGCGTGCCTGCCTGTGTATACCAGTTCCTGAACTGCTTAAGATCGATATTGTTGGCTTCTTCCATTGCCTGTAAAAACTCTTCCGTGGTTACCGCCTTGCCATCGTTGCGTTCAAAATAAAGATCCATGCCCTTGCGGAAACCGTCAACGCCGGTAAGTGTATGGATCATGCGTATGACTTCGGCACCCTTGTTATACACGGTAACGGTATAGAAGTTGTTTATCTCTACGTATGAGGATGGCTGTATCGGATGCGCCATCGGTCCTGCATCTTCTGCGAACTGGCTGGTACGCAGTGTGTTGACGTCATCGATACGCTTGGGTGTCGCCGCATTCATATCCGCGGTGAACTGTTCATCACGAAAAACCGTAAGCCCTTCTTTTAACGTTAACTGGAACCAGTCCCGGCAGGTAACACGGTTGCCGCTCCAGTTATGAAAATATTCGTGTGCGATCACGCCTTCGATATTGATGAAATCACTGTCCGTTGCCGTTTCCTGCCTGGCCAGAACACACTTGGAATTAAAGACATTGAGCCCCTTGTTTTCCATCGCACCCATGTTGAAGTCATCGACTGCAACGATGTTATACACATCCAGATCATATTCGCGACCATAGACCTCCTCGTCCCACTTCATCGATTTCTTCAACGAGAGCATTGCATGGTCACAATGATCGATATTGTGCTGCTCGACATAGATGCGCAACTGAACATCACGTCCTGACATCGTTGTAAAATGATCCTCGATATAACCGAGGTCACCGGCTACGAGTGCAAACAGGTAACAGGGTTTATTGAAAGGATCTTCCCATTTAACCCAATGGCGCCCGTCTTCATAATCGCCCTGATCAACAGGGTTGCCGTTGGACAGCAGCACCGGATAGTTTTCCTTGCCCGCAATAATGGTTGTTGTAAACCTTGCCATCACGTCAGGGCGATCCGGGTAGTAGGTTATTCTGCGAAAACCCTCTGCCTCACATTGCGTACAGAAATTTCCGCTTGATTTATACAGGCCTTCAAGCGCGGTATTTTCCTGGGGCTTGATGATAGTTTCTACCTCAAGTTCGAACCTGTCGGGCACACCATGGATAATCAATTCCTCACTGGTGACTTCAAAGCCGGATGCAGCCAGCTCAACTCCATCGAGTCTGAGCATTCCCAGCTGCACATGCTCGCCATTGAGGACGAGCGGATAGCTGCCGTGATATCTGCTGTTTTTTCTCAGCGTCATCGTTGACAGCACTCGAGTGGTTTCCTCTCCCAGCTCGAACACGAGATCAACAGTATCAACCCAGTAATGAGGTTGTGAGTATTCCTTGAGATGAATCGCCCTGGGTGTTGAATCTTTCATTTTTTTACATTTATAAACAGTGTGTGATAAAGAATTAATTCAAGTAATTACTGATATCCCCGGTCCAGTGCTTGCGGGGCTTTTTGCATTTTCCTTCGACCACTATTTCTGTTGCTATGCGCTCGCATGATTTTTTCAAATCCGAAATAATCGGCATAGCAGACGTTACGCCAATGCTCAGGGTCGTGCATTATGTCATTAAAGAAAATCGTACGCGGGTACTCCTGCTGATAATCCGCAACAACCAGGTAACGCTGTTCATCGGCCAACGCCTGCTCGATCTGCTCGTAGCGCCTGGCCAGATAATCATGGTATGGCCGGGCAAGCAGAAACAGGTCGGTTTTCGCCAGCTTATACGCTTTGCTTTCTAGCGCAGCGTAAGAGAATAATGCAGTCAAAGCCAGCACTGCTACAGCAGCATACGGGTGATACGGCTGCATCATAGCACCCGATTCACCGGCATACAGGTAACGTATAGTGACAGCACCCACGGTCACAAACCAGCTGAGCAGAAACAGAAAATAAATGGCATCAACCGTTCTCGCAGGCGGCCACCCGCCCATGGCCCACCATGCAGGGAACTGTAACACGACAGGCATCGCGAATGTGCATACAAGCAGTGCAGCAAGTAGCGGGCCCGACACCGTGAAAGACCTGCCTGACAACCGCAACAGTCTGATTATTGCAAAAGGTGCAAGCATACTGGAGATGATCAACACGGGGTTGCTGATCCAGATCCACAGTATTTCAAGACCTACTGACAGGCTGCCGTCAATCGAGCGTATGAGATCATGTTTTAATGGAAAGTCTGCAGCACGTATCGCATTGCCGGGAGAAAAATAAACCACATCGAAGCTAACCAGTGACACGGCGAGGATGACCATCCACGGCCACAGTATTGCCCGGCCTGAACGCAGGTGGACTAAAACCCCCAGCAAGGCAACACCCGTTATAGCGAGCATACCGGTTTCATTCGCACCAATAGCAACAACAATCACCAGCAGCAGAACAGAAAATAGAATGAAATACCTGCTCGCGTTCTTTTGTCGCTCACTTAACCGAAGCATTAAACCAAGCGTCACGAGCAAAAGCACATTGGCCGTCTGGTAGGTGAACGCACCCGCCATCCAGTAGAGGCCGCTAGCAGGACTCATCATGCCCAGCAGGTAAATACAGACGAAACATAATGACGCCAGCAATACAGGGCGTGCATACATCACGGTGCTGAATAATGTTGACAGGAAAAAGGCCGTCGCCAGAAACAACGCAGCAATCACGATGGCCGGAATATACTTGTAGCCATCAAACAGATCAGTAACAAGCGGGTATGCAGCGTACAGTGCGTTGCCAGTATACCTCCCGCTCCATTCAAGGTAATGATTCCAGAGATGAGCAATCAGGCCATTATCGTTGACCCCACTCGCCATGCAGAAATCATCTGATGAAGGCTGTGCATACTGGGCGAGCATGACAAATACCAGCACTACCGCGAGACAGGCAGCCAGCAGCATGTAAGGTGCCAGCTGTGTTACTAAAACCAGGCGGGATTGGTGTCTGTTTGTGTGCATAAAATATTTTTATGCTCGAGGAAAATTGGTCGGGACGACAGGATTTGAACCTGTGACCACCACACCCCCAGTGTGGTGCGCTACCAGACTGCGCTACGCCCCGTGAAGGTCGCATAGGATACCCGAAAACGGGCAAAGATATAAGCTGAAAATAAAGATGAAGAAGGCGGGCATCGCTCGCCTGCTTCAAACCGGGTTATTGGATACCGTTGTCTACGACTTGAGCAGCTGCAGCAAGTCTTCCAGTTCGTTACGCATCTGACGGATAATCTGCTGACTCTGATTGTTGTCTTCAGCCGCATCTTCGCCTGTGAGCTTCTGCCGGGCACCGGTAATGGTGTAGCCTTGCTCGTATAACAGGTTGCGGATCTGACGAATCAGGATGACGTCATGACGTTGGTAATAACGGCGGTTGCCGCGGCGCTTAACCGGCTTTAGCTGGTTAAATTCCTGCTCCCAATAGCGCAGTACGTGCGATTTGACACCACACAGGTCGCTCACCTCACCAATGGTGAAATAGCGCTTGCCCGGTATTGCTGGTAATTCGTTATTATTGCTGGCTTCCAGCATATGCTTCCACTCGTTGCTTCAGTTTTTGTCCAGGTCTGAATGTGACTACACGGCGTGCAGAAATTGGAATTTCTTCTCCCGTCTTTGGGTTGCGGCCGGGACGTTCTGTTTTATCCCGCAGCACGAAATTGCCAAAACCGGATAGCTTGACGTGATTCGCATCCCCAAGCGCCATCCTCACTTCTTCAAAAAACAATTCGACCAATTCTTTGGCTTCACGCTTGTTAAGCCCAAGTTCTTCGTACAGGCTTTCTGCCATGTCGGCTTTTGTTAGTGCCATGTCTTACTCCCGAAGTGTAGCAGCAAAATTTTGTTTTAGTGCATCAACTACTGATTCGATCTCAGAATCAATATCCTGATCAGTAAGAGTGCGGGAAAAATCCTGTAAAATCAAGCCAAAAGCGACACTTTTTAGTCCTTTATCCACGCCTTTACCGGTATAAATGTCAAATAATCGGACTTCCTGCAAAATTTTTGAAGTGCAATCCCTGATGCAATCTTCAATCGACTGCGCGCTGACATCTTCATTGATCAATATCGCCAGATCGCGTCTGACCTCAGGGAATTTCGATAGCGGCCTGAACGCGGGCAAATGCGACTGCCGTACCGCTTCCAGATCAAGCTCAAAAATGTAGACCGTATTGCCCAGATCCAGCTCAGACATCGCCTGCGGATGCAACGCACCCAGCCAGCCAATGGCTTCACCATTCTTGAACACCGCAGCGCTCTGCCCGGGATGCAACGCCGGGTGTGCTTGTGCGCGGTATTCGATTTCAGCACCGGTGCCGAGCAATGACTCAACATCAGCCTTCAAATCGTAGAAATCGACTTCGCGGCTGTTTTCAGCCCATTGCTCATCCTTGACCAGGCCGCTGATGGCGCCCGCAATCCTGTCAACCTGTTGCAGCCCAGCTTCACCCTGCAGGAACACCTGCCCTGTTTCAAACAGGCGCACACGGTTTTGCTGGCGATTGAGGTTGTATCGCACAGCCTGCAGCAGGCCCTGCCAGATGCTTGTACGCATCACTGACATTTCAGATGATAACGGGTTAGCCAGCTTCACAGCTTCTTTGCCCGGATCGAGCACAGCCTGCCATGCGGGATCGACGAAACTGTATGTAATGGCTTCAAAATAACCGCGGTCGACCAGAGACTTGCGTAACTGTGTCAGCGGCTGACGGCTTTCAGGCATTTCACGCATCGCAGCATAATAATGTGGCTGTGTGCGTGGAATATTGTTGTAGCCATGAATCCGCACCAGCTCTTCCAGCAGGTCGGCCTCTATCTCGATATCAAATCGAAAACTCGGCGGTTTCACCATCCAGTGGTCCTTGAACGATTTCACTTCCATTCCCAGGCGCGTGAGGATGTCGATAATTTCCTCCGGCTCAAGCTGGATTCCCAGAACACGGCTGATACGATCATGGCGCAGATCGATGGGACGGCGATCCTGAGGATGTGCCTGCGTAGTTACCTCGGTGACCGGACCAACCTCGCCACCACAGATTTCGAGTATCAGCTCCGTGGCGCGGTGGATTGCGTGCACCTGCAGTTGCGGGTCAACACCGCGCTCAAAGCGATGCGAGGAATCCGTGTGAAGACCATAGCCACGGGCTTTTCCGGCAATTGCTTGCTGGGCAAAGTAAGCGCTTTCAAGGAAAATCGAGCGCGTCTGATCATTTACACCGGAATTTTCGCCCCCCATGATGCCAGCGAGTGCCAACGGGCGCGAGTTATCGGCAATCACCAGTGTTTTATCGTCAAGATCAATACTTTTACCGTCAAGAAGCGTAATTTTTTCTGATTGATTTGCATATCGAACATTGATGCGGCCATCCAGCTGATCGAGGTCAAAGGCATGCATCGGCTGCCCGTGTTCGATCATGACGTAATTGGTTATATCCACCACAGCACCCAGACTGCGAATTCCCGAGCGGCGCAGGCGCTCGACCATCCACACAGGTGTTGGCGCAGTCACATCGACTCCACGGAATACACGCCCGGCATAGTGAGAGCAGGCTTCCGGCGCCTCAATGCTTACCTCAAAAGTGTCCTTAATGGATTGCTTGTAAGGTTCGTGCACCTCTTCTGAGACATCACACTGGTTCAGTGTGCCCAGCTCACGCGCAATACCGGCAACACTGAGGCAATCACCCCGGTTGGGTGTCAGGTCGATTTCGATGATAGTATCATCAAGCTCGAGATAATCACGCAGGTTTGTGCCAACCGGCGCATCAGCAGGCAGTTCCATAATGCCATCAGACTGCTCAGCCAGACCCAGTTCTTTTGCCGAGCACAGCATACCGGCAGAGGCAACGCCGCGGAGTTTGGCCGGTTTGATTTTGAAATTGCCCGGCAGCACGGCGCCAACCCTGGCAAGCGCAACCGACAGACCCGCACGCACATTAGAAGCACCGCACACAATCTGCAGTGTTTCATTGCCATCTGCAACCTGGCACACACTCAACTTGTCAGCGTCGGGATGTTTTTCAACAGACTCGACCCTTGCAACCACCACATCGGTAAACTCGCCGGCAGCGGGCTCGGTGCCATCAACTTCCAGCCCGGCCATGGTCAATTGCTCGACCATCTCCTCGGTGGAGATCGAAGGGTTAACCCAGGTCCGTAACCATTGTTCGCTTATTTTCATAATAATTTATTCACCACAGAGGCACAGAGTACACAGAGTTTTTATATTTATGTTCATATCGTTTTGAAGAAAATGCGATAAGGTTTTAGCCTTTTGTTACATCGAGATAGCGAACGAATTTAAAGCTTCTAATTTGCTTTTTCTCTGTGCCCTCTGTGCCTCTGTGGTGAATCATAATCAGGCAAACTGCTGCAAAAACTTCAGATCGTTTTCGAAAAACAGGCGCAGGTCGTTAACACCATAACGCAACATTGCCAGGCGCTCGACACCCATGCCGAATGCATAACCGGTATATTCTTCGTTATTGATACCCACCGCCTTGAACACATTTGGATGCACCATGCCGCAACCGAGTATTTCCAGCCAGCCGGTATGTCCGCATACGCGGCAACCTTCGCCCCCGCACATCACGCACTGAATATCGACTTCAGATGATGGCTCGGTAAATGGAAAGTACGACGGCCTGAAACGTGTTTGCAAGTCATCGTCCTCGAAAAAGTGTTTGAGGAAATCCGCCAGCGTGCCCATAAGATCCGAGAAGCTTACTTCCCTGTCGACCAGCAGCCCTTCCACCTGGTGGAACATCGGTGTATGCGTGAGATCGGAATCACAACGGTAGACACGGCCCGGGGCAATGATTCTCAACGGCGGTTTGTCCGTTTCCATGTGACGCACCTGCACCGGCGAGGTATGGGTACGCAATAATGTTTGCGCATCGAAATAGAAGGTATCGTGCATCGCACGTGCAGGATGATGCGCCGGGATATTCAGCGCTTCGAAGTTGTGGTAATCATCCTCGATTTCAGGCCCCTGCTCGACCGCAAAGCCAAGCTGTGAAAACAGCTCTTCGATGCGCTGCATGGTGCGTGTAACCGGGTGGAGGCCGCCCGTTGACTGCCCACGGCCAGGCAAGGTGACATCGATGCGCTCACTGGCGAGCTTCGTCTGCAGCGCCGCCGCCTTCAAAGACGCCTTGCGGGCTTCCAGCGCTTGCTGAACATCCTGCTTGGCCCTGTTGATGTCCTGCCCGGCAGACTTGCGCTCTTCCGCAGGCAAAGTACCCAGCGTCTTTAGCAGCGAGGTGAGCTCGCCTTTCTTTCCCAGATAACTGACACGTATCTGATCAAGCGCATCCAGATTGTCAGCTGCCTCGATTTCAGACCGGGCTTTAGCAGTTAACGCCTGAAGATCCAATTGATTCTCCCCCGAAAATCCTCGTCAATCAAAAAAGGGGAAGCCAGCTTCCCCTTTTATTTTTACGCAGTATTATTGGCTGGTTCTGAAGGCTCAGTGAAGGATGGCTTTTCCTCGTTCCTCGTCCCTAGCCACTTGTACCTTTCTTATGCTGCCAGCGCATCCCTGGCCTTGTCCGCCAGGGCGCTAAACGCGGCCTTGTCGTGCACGGCCAGGTCGGCCAGCACCTTGCGATCGATATCCACTTCCGCCTTGCTCAGGCCGTTGATCATGCGGCTGTAGGACAACCCGCATTCACGCGCAGCGGCGTTAATACGCGCAATCCACAGCGAGCGGAAAGTACGCTTCTTAACGCGGCGATCGCGGTATGCATACTGGCCGGCTTTAATAACGGCCTGGTGCGCGACACGATAAACACGGCTGCGTGCACCGTAGTAACCTTTAGCTTTCGCTAAAACTTTTTTATGTTTGGCTCTGGCCTGTACGCCTCTTTTTACTCTTGGCATCTCAATTCTCCGCTTAGACGTAAGGCAGCATGCGATTCAGCATACGGGTATCATTTTCATGCACCACGGCATCATCACGCAAATGACGTTTACGTTTTGTACTCTTTTTGGTCAGGATATGGCGACGGAATGACTGCGCGCGCTTGAATTTACCCGAACCGGTACGGCGGAAGCGCTTGGCTGCGCCACGGTTAGTTTTCATCTTAGGCATGATGCCTTCTCCAATTGTTGTATTCTTCAAAAATAAGCGCGGTGTTCATCCTGAATCTTGTGACCGGCCCACTCGTTGTCTGGCTTTTAATGGTTACCCTGTTTTTTTCGGTCCCAGCATCATAACCATTTGCCGTCCTTCCATATTCGGCATTTGTTCCACATTGGCTATATCTTCCAGATCAGCCTCGACGCGTTTCAGCAATTGCATGCCCAGTTCCTGGTGGGCAAATTCGCGTCCCCGGTAACGCATGGTTACCTTGGTTTTGTCTCCATGTTCCAGGAAGGTACGCAACTTGCGCAATTTAACCTGGTAGTCACCTTCTTCAGTCCTTGGGCGAAACTTGATCTCCTTGATCTGGGTCCTTTTCTGTTTCTTCTTGGATGCCTGCTGTTTCTTGCTGTTTTCGAATCTGTATTTGCCGAAATCCATGATTCGGCAAACCGGAGGCGTTGCATTTGGTGACACTTCTACCAGGTCAAGACCGGCCTGCTGGGCTTTTTCCAGTGCGTCCGCACTCGACATTATGCCGAGCTGCTCACCGTCCTGGTCAATTACCCGTATTTCGGGATAGGTAATACCTTCGTTTAAAAGCGTCTTTTTCTGTGCTGCGATTTCTATTCCTCCAAAACAGTACGACCGCGGCTCGCGATCTCTTCGGACAACCGGGTTACCAGGTCTTCAACAGACATGGAACCGAGGTCTTCCCCACTTCGCGTGCGTACGGCCACTGTATTCGTTTCAAGCTCCCGGTCGCCTGTTACCAGCATGTAGGGAACCCGCTGCAATGTGTGCTCGCGGATTTTAAAGCCGATCTTCTCATTTCTCAAGTCCAATTCAACCTTAAATCCTTGTTCAGCAAGGCTTTGTTGCACATTTTTTGCGAAATCAGCCTGTTTGTCCGTGATATTCATAATTACCGCATGCACGGGTGCCAGCCACAGCGGGAATTTTCCTTCGTGCTCCTCGATCAGGATACCGATAAAACGCTCAATTGAGCCCAGGATCGCCCGGTGCAGCATTACCGGAACCTGCTTGCTGCCATCCTCGGCAATATAGTGTGCATCAAGGCGCCCCGGCATTGAGAAATCGACCTGCATGGTGCCGCACTGCCACTGGCGGCCTATGCAATCCTTGAGTACAAATTCGATTTTGGGTCCGTAAAAAGCGCCCTCACCCGGCTGCAGTTTCCAGTCCAGGCCCTTGTTATCGAGCGCAACTTCCAGCGCTTTTTCCGCCCTGTCCCAGGCCGAGTCATCTCCGACACGTTTTTCGGGCCGTGTCGACAAAGCAACCATGATTTCGGTAAAGCCGAAATCCGCATAGACCTCGTATACAAGATCGATGAATGCGGACACCTCGTCCTGCAACTGGTCTTCAGTGCAAAAAATATGGGCATCATCCTGCACGAAGTTGCGCACGCGCATCAGACCATGCAGCGTGCCTGAAGGCTCGTTACGGTGGCAGGAACCGAACTCGGCCAGGCGCAGCGGCAGGTCACGGTAGCTCTTCAGCCCCTGGTTGAACACCTGGATGTGGCAGGGACAGTTCATCGGCTTCACCGCATAATCACGGTTCTCGGAATGCGTGGTAAACATCATGTCGCCAAACTTGTCCCAGTGGCCGGACTTTTCCCACAGCGAACGATCTACCATCTGCGGCGTGTTGATTTCCTGGTAACCTTTGCTGCGGATCTTGTTGCGGATGTAGTTTTCCACGGTGAGATAGATGGTCCATCCCTTGTCGTGCCAGAACACCATACCCGGCGCTTCTTCCTGGGTGTGGAACAGGTCAAGCTGCTTGCCGATTTTACGGTGATCGCGTTTCTCTGCTTCTTCGAGGCGGTGCAGGTAGGCATTGAGCTGTTTCTTGTCAGGCCAGGCGGTACCATAGATGCGCTGCAGCATTTCATTGTCTGAATTGCCACGCCAGTAAGCACCGGCCACCTTCGTCAATTTAAAGCCCTTGCCCAGCTTGCCGGTGCTCGGCAGGTGCGGTCCACGGCAGACATCAAACCAGTCACCCTGGCGATAAACCGAGACTTCCTCACCTTCCGGAATAATGTCCTCGATGATCTCGACCTTGTATTTTTCACCGATATCACCAAAGGCCTTCCTGGCTTCATCACGATCCCAGACTTCACGTACGATCGGTAAATCGCGTTTAACGATTTCATGCATGCGCTGCTCGATCTTTTTCAGATCTTCCGGGGTAAACGCTTCCTCGCGCGCAAAATCGTAGTAAAAGCCATTTTCGATAGCGGGGCCGATGGTGACCTGCGTACCCGGATAGAGTTCCTGTACCGCCTGCGCCATCACGTGCGCCGCATCATGGCGCATCAGCTCGAGCGCTTCGTCATCCCTGCCGGTAATAATGGCGAGTTCAGCATCATTGCTGATCACATATGATGCATCAACCAGGTCGCCGTCGACCCGGCCCGCCAGCGTGGCCTTGGCCAGACCGGGGCCGATATCTTCAGCAATACCGAGAACACTGATGGGCTTGTCAAATTCGCGTTTGGAACCGTCAGGCAGGGTAATAACAGGACTGTTTTGAGGCATGTCTATCTCCAGTGGCGGCCAATACGAGAGGCCGCATGTTAAGTACAGTGACGAGTAACGAGGAACGGGTTACGAGGAACACATTTACCTCGTCCCTCGTTCCTGGTACCTCGTTACTGCAAAGCTGGTAGGCGCGAGTGGATTACTCCGGGCTTCCTGCCCTCCGCCCTTCGGGCCAGCCTTCGGCTGTTCAAATTTGCTCCCGGCAAATTTGTCGAACCGCACTGTTCTCATCCACTCGCGCAAACGTTCTTTTATTTATTTCCCTAGATACTAGTCCCTAGCACCCAGTAACTGATTTGGTAGGCGCGAGTGGATTCGAACCACCGACCCCCACCATGTCAAGGTGGTGCTCTAACCAACTGAGCTACGCGCCTGGGGTCATCTTTATCTAAATTCTTTGTTTACAAGCTACGTGCCTGCAAGAGCGCGAACAGTATCAAAATACGCAAAATTTAACAAGATTCCAATCGATAATTGATATATCTCATTTACTTATTTAATACTGCCAACTTAACTACAATAAAGGTATTAATAAAATAACAAGGGAGATAATGAAAATGACAAGATTATCCTTAAAACTATACGCAGCATCAATTCTTATTGCATCGCTGGCCATATTTGGCTGCAGCAGCGGTGGCGGAGACGGAGGCACTATTGTCCCGGCTAACGCTATCGTTATTACAGAAGCCAACGCATATGAAGTTGCAGTGGATGCAATCAGTGGAGGACAGGCATTGATCGGAATGGTTCCTATTGCTGTAAATATTGATCAAAAGCTCTACCCCAGGGATCTTATCGATCTGGTAGCAGACAAGATCAACAGCCTGAAGGGCTCATTCATTCAGAGTTTGCCTTCTGCTGTAGCTATTGAGCCAATACCCTGTAGCGGCGGGGGCAGTATCACGGGAGATATCACAGAGACAGTGACAAGTATCAGTGGCTTTTTCACATTCAACAATTGCATCGAGGCCGGCATTACCATCAGCGGCACGATCAATTTCAGCGCCAGCATCGATGCTTCCCAGAACTGGACTATGACCATGTCCGGCAACCTGAGCGCTACGGATAGTGTAGAAACCATGACACTGAGTGGCCTGACCTTCAATCAAACCGGTAACGACGTGAGCGCTGAATACTCCATCAATACCTATACATTCACTGTTGACTTCACCGGCGGCGGAGGCTTCAATGTGCAGCTTCAGGCAGCCATCCTGGGGAATGAGCTGGATACCTGCTTTAGTGTCCCAAGCAGCCCAAGAAGCGGCATTGTACTGGTAACAGGTGGCAATAACACCAAGTCCAGAGCCACCATCAATGCTGATGGTACTGTATCCATAGAGTGGGATGATGGCAGTGGCACATTTACCGAAGTAACCATACCCGCCCCTGGCAGCCCGTTTCCCTGCTCAGACTTCTTTGTCTAGCGCCGGGTTGAATTCCACATGAAAAAAACGCGGGTTATGCCCGCGTTTTTTTTTACATGGTACATTCATGTTATGAGTTTCAAAATCCACAAAAAACACTTTGTTATCACCTCCCTGGTTGCGCTGCCGTTGTGCACTCAAGCTACTGATCTACGACTGGCTGCAGATTTGATGTATTTCGACTACGAAGAAACGGATGTCTTCGGCAGCACCCTCAACCAGGAAACGGGATTCATGCCCGGATTCACTGTTGCGGCCTCGGAGCCGTATCGCAGTCTCCACAACACAGTGGAATTCAGCCTGTACGGCGGTGACGTCGATTACGATGGTCAAACGCAGGCCGGGCAGCCGCATCAGACCACGACAGAAGAAACCATATACCGGCTGCTGTACAAACTCAGCTGGTCGCCCGAAGATACCGAAGGCGCTTTTTACGGCAAGGCCTACTGGCAGCAGTGGGACCGGAACATACTACCCAATGACGGTGTATCCGGATTGTTTGAACGCTATCAGTGGTGGACCGTTGAAGCAGGTGTTCAAGTGCCGTTCATTAAAGATGAAAAGCGCAGGCTGTTGTTAGAGCTGGGCATGCTGACCACGTTCAACGGTACCATTATGGTTGACCTGTCCAGCTCGGGTTATGGCAGTCCTGAACTTGGTCTTGGAAACGGCATCGGCTTTTCCGGTGAACTGAAATACGATTTCAGGCAAACGAAAAACAGCAGTTTTCAATTTGGTGTGCAGCTAAAAGGCTGGGAATTCGGCAGAAGCAACAGCAAAACCATTTCCAACGGAACCAGAACGTTAACCATTACCGAGCCCGATAGCACTACGCTTCAAACCACATTATCTGCGAGTTACATTCACTATTTCTGATCTGCAACGATACCGAATTGTTTATTGAAGAATAATAATTCGGGGACGGTCTACTAATTTCACCTGAACAAGCTTTCACTAGACTATAAATAAGTATACTGTCCCCGTAATGATGCATGGCCTGAAAATACTGTGACCATCAGAAACAAACGCTTTCGCAGCCTCACCTCTCGACTGAGCCTGGGCATTACTTTTCTAGGCACCCTGATATTCGTCACAGTACTTGGCGTCAATTATCTTTTGTCACGGAATTTACTCGAAGAATACGTCGGTGAACTGGCTCGAACCGCCGCGTCTTCTACGGTGAAAGAAATTGAAACCGTATTCAGCTCGGTTGCGACCAGCGCCGATTCGCTGTCAGCTATCGTCACCCGGGCAGATATCAGCGAACAGCAGATCCAGGACTCGATACGCGCCTTCCTCAAGATTAACCCGGATATTTACGGTATGACGGTGGCACTGGAGCCCGGTGTCCTGCATGCGGATATAGGCGAGTTCTCGCCATACTATTTCAGAGATGGAAACACGCTCAGCTATGCCGACCTTGCAGCAGATGATTACCGTTATTTGATCTGGGACTGGTACAACACACCTAAATCAAGCAACAAGGCTGCATGGTCCGAACCTTATTTTGATGAGGGTGGCGGAAACGCGCTGATGACCACCTATTCCACGCCGTTACTGGTCGGCGATCAGCGTAAATTTGCCGGTGTAGCTACAGCAGACATTTCACTGGGCTGGTTGCAGCAACTGGTCGAGAACATCCACATTCGTGAAAGCGGCTTTGGATTGATCGTTTCAAAAGAAGATACCATCGTTGCTCACCCCGACAGTTCGCGCAAGATGAAGAAACTGAAATCCACGCTGGATTCAGCATTCATTGATAACTACTGGGATATATACCTGAAAAGCAGACAGGCACACCAGGCAACATACTTCCACGCGCCTTGCCGTCACAGTACCGGCGATTGCTGGATTGCTGTCAAACCATTACTCGATACCGGCTGGAAAGTGGTGATCGTTATTCCTGAATCCGAGCTTGTTTCAGACATCATGTTGCTCACCGGAGAAATTGCCCTGGTTGCGATTGCGGGACTGCTGGTTCTCGTGCTCGTTATCGTTTCGACCACGCGAAAATTGATCAATCCACTGGAACGGCTTGCCAGGGTAACCGCTGATATCGGCAGCGGCAACCTGGATATCAAACTGCCGCCACCGCAACGAAACGATGAAATAGGCGCGCTGACAAAAGATTTCCGCAGCATGCGTGATTCACTACAAACCCACATCGAGCAGCTCAAGGAAACAACGGCAAAACAGCAGAAACTTGAAAGTGAAATCGAGATCGCCAAAGGTATCCAGATGTCGATGGTCCCGGGTGGCGGAACCGTCTCGATTAAGGAACACAGCTATGAGCTGTACTCGATACTGCGCCCTGCCCGTTCGGTTGGCGGCGATCTTTATTATTTCCAGCAACAGGGCAACAGGCTTCACTTTATTATCGGTGATGTTTCTGACAAGGGCGTGCCCGCCGCTTTATTCATGGCCAAAACAGTAACCCTGTATACCGGAGCACTCAATGATGAGTTATCCCCCGGTGAAACATTTACACACATGAATCATGCACTGTGCCAGAACAACGATGCCTGCATGTTCGTTACTGCCTTATGCGGCACGCTGGACCTGGATACGGGCCAGCTTGTCATGGCCAATGCAGGACATATGCATCCAGTACAGAAGACTCAAAACGCCAGCGCTGAGCTGGTTGTTGATGGGGCTCTGGCACTTGGACTGATGGAAGACATCGAATACCCCAACGTTATTCACACGCTTGCACCGCAAACCAGCCTGTTGATGTATACCGACGGCATTTCAGAGGCATTTAATGCTGCAGGCGAACAATACCAAGAACAGCGACTGCTGACCTTCGTTGCCCGGGCAAACGACCTGTCTGCAGATGCTTTAGGCACATCATCACTGGCTGATGTGGAAAAATTTGTCGCTAACGCAGAACAATCAGATGACATAACCCTGATGGTTATACATTATGGAAAATAATGAAAACGCTACATGGTCGAAGCATATTCAACTGAGCAACAGGACCAGCGAATGCAATCGCTTGTTCGAGTTTCTGGCCGACAGTCTCGAACAACTGCCGGTAACGAAAGAGTTCAGGCATGATCTCAAACTGGTATCCGAGGAGCTGCTGGCAAACATCATCAAGCATGGATATGACAGCCACGCCGTTGGATTCATTGATATAGAACTTGCCGTGGACGGGCGCAGTGTGCGCATAACATTCACCGACTCGGCCGGTGCATTCAACCCCCTGGAGCGCGCATCCCCGGATGTACTCAATGATTTATCAGAAGGCGGCATGGGTATTTTGCTGGTGAAGTCCCTGACCGATGAACAGCACTATAAACGTGACAACAACCATAATGTATTCACCGTCACAAAGAACTATAATAAATAAAAACATAATAATCGGAGACCCGCATGCCGCTTACAATAGAAATTCACGCAGAACCAAACGAAGGAAAACGCATTTCGCTCGCAGGCAGTCTTGATACAGACACCGCAAAGCAACTGCAGGATAAAATTGACCATGAAATCGATTCAACAGTACACATGATCATCATGGACCTGAAAAGACTGGAGTTTCTGAGCAGTGCCGGCCTGCGTGTAATTTTCAAAACCAAGAAGTATATGGACAGCCATGAAGGCAAATTCATGCTGCTGAATCTCCAGCCACAGGTACGCAAGGTATTCGACATCATCAAGGCACTTGATGGTATGAACGTATTCAAAAGCCAGGAAGAAATGGATGAGTACCTGACAGCCATGCAGAACAAGGTCCTGGATGGGGATGCATGATTTACAGAATCATGGTGTTCAAATAAAAACAGCCGGCTTAGCCGGCTGTTTTTATTTCAGACCTGAACAATTGTTCTGGTCGAGTCTTGATCTAACAGTGTGCCTGATGTTTATTCATGGATATCGCACTAAATTGACATTAAAAACAAGTCCACAGATGAACGCAGACAAGCACGGATATTAAACATGCTATTTGCCCGGGAAGAACGCAAAAAGCGCTAAATTCTCAAGTTATGATTTTTGTATTATTCGCGTTGTTTGCGTTTTTCGCGGCTATTTTTTTATGAATGTCTGTGAATGTCCATACCTAGCCATACAGAAATAACCCTGCGCTCACTCTTCGGCAGCTTCGCTGAAATCTTTAAATACAGAGTAAACATCGTTTTCCCATCTGTCGAATATGCGCCTGTCTTCTTCATCATCAATCATATCTTTGTAGACAGCAGGATTGACTGTAACCACAACGGTATCGTTATCTTCAGCAAAGATGGATACCTTGGGCGGCATATACGGCGTCAGTTCAGGATATTTTTTAGTCAGGTACTGAATCTCGTCCCTCTTGCCAACAAAGACCACGCGGTACTTATCCGTCTTGAAGCCCATGCCGGTAAGACCGATGTCGATACGCTGGACTCGTGCAACCGTGTAACCATGCTCCTTGATCGACGTTTGCAGGGTCAACATCGCCTCGGGAAACTTTTCATGTGAACGCGCCATAATCAGATTAGATGCAAATACAGCAGAAAACGGGTTCGCGATTACCGACAATGACGATACAAGTAACGCTGTTAATACAACAAGCCTGGCCATCATAAGACTGCGTCCTCTATGATTGCTTCATAAATTCCCGTCATTTCCCTGCATGCCTCTTTCAGTTCATCGTTGTTGAACAGGCCGCTTAGACGCATTGGATTAATCGTTGCCACCTGGACCTTGCCATCCTGTTCGGTCACTGTTACACGACAGGGTAAAAACACGCCGACTCTTGGATCAATCGCCAGAGCCTGGAATAAAAAGTTGAAGTTACAGAAATGCAAAACCACCTGCTTTTTATTTTCCTTGCCTTCTTCCACGAAACCATGCTCTACATAATCTGTTCTGATCAAGGTGAAATTCTGGTCTGTAATTGCAGCCTTCAGGTTTTCAATGGTTTCCTCAACGGTGTAAGGCGACTCGACCGAGATCACAGCCGGCATGACTTCATCTTCTGCAGCATCATGCGGCTGCGCCTCAAATGAACGGATGTAACTCACCAGGTCATCGATATCCGTTTCAGACAGGCCTGTAACAAGAGAGGATGTCATCGGCGTACCTTCACGCCCGTAGATCAATGTGTCCCTGATCATTGTATCGGTGGCCGCTGCCAGAAAGCCGGAGTTATTGAGCGCCGGTGCAATAATCGGCAGCTCACGCTTCCTGGAGAAAGTCACGCCGGTGCCTGTCCCGCCCTTGCCATTCTCTCCGTGACACTGTGCGCAGTGTTTGGCAAACAATTGCTCACCGCGCTTTGCATCACCTTTTACCGGTTCGGTGTTGTGTGTAACCGCTGGTGCATCCGACCAGCCACGCATATGCTCAACCAGGGCATTGACCTGCGCATCGCTCAGTGCAGGAAAAGCCGGCATGATGCGGCCGGGACGTCCAAGCCTGATCGTAGTCCTTAAATACTCGTCGGAAACGGAATCTATGAATGAAGCTAATGACAACGGCACACCCACGCCACCCTTACCATCATCCCCATGACAAACCGCGCAATGTTGATGAAACAGCGCTGCACCATCAGGCGCTGCATTCACCACGGATGCCGCCATCACCAGAATAAGTGTAAGTATTTGATTTTTCATGATTAGCCCTGTTTTTCGCACTCACTATGCCAGAATAACAGCCTCAATTATATGATCCTGATCAAAGGAATTTAAGTATATTAGTCACAATTAATACAACTATAGTTCGGTTTTCCGGAATACGCATTTCGCACGCTGTAAAATTTAAGCTAATCAGCAAGTTATGTGCAAGTCTCTAGCCCGGAGGCCAGCTCATTCTGCGACCGCCCAGCAGGTGCATATGAATATGGAATACGGCCTGGCCGGCACCCTCGTTGCAGTTGAATACCAGGCGGTAACCGTCTTCATCGATGCCTTCATCAGCAGCGATTTGCCTGGCGACAAGCGTCATCTTGCCCGCTACTGTTATATCCTCGTCCTCGAGGTCATTAATTGTCGCAATATGCTTCTTCGGTATGATCAGAACATGCGTTGGAGCTTGTGGATTGACATCCCTGAAGGCAATGATGTCTCCGTCCTCGTAAACCTTGTCGCAGGGAATTTCACCATCCCTGATCTTGCAAAACAGGCAATCCGTCATGACTTATTCCCCCGTATTGTATTCGCAATTATCTGATTATGCGTATTGTAATACCGCTGTGATGGTCACTGTAGAAAGAAAAATTCTTCGCGGCTAAAGCCGCTACGTGATACACAGTCTCGTACCTGGTTCCTGGTTCCTGCGCATGAAAAACGCAGACAAACCTTATTCCCAATATCTTTGTCGCACCGTTTATGCTTTGATACGCTGCCTGCCGGAGAACGCATGCGCCAGGGTACCGGCATCGATATATTCAAGCTCACCACCCAGGGGCACACCGTGAGCAATACGTGTGGCTTCGACTTGATGCTCGGCTGCCATCTCGGAAATATAATGCGCAGTGGTTTCACCTTCGACAGTCGGGTTGGTGGCAAGTATCAGCTCATTGATATCACCGGTGGCCAGTTTCTGTTCGAGCAGGTCCAGTCCAAGCTCATCAGGACCAATACCATCGAGTGGCGAAAGATGCCCCATTAGAACGTAATACTTGCCGCGGTATTCGGCAATATGCTCGATAGCAAGCACATCGGCAGGTGTTTCAACGACACAGAGCACACTGTTATCACGCGAAGTGCTCTCGCATATACCGCAGATATCCGTTTCACTCAAAGTCCGGCAGGATTTGCAATGACCGA